>ENA-ORMO01000224-ORMO01000224.1-human-gut-metagenome-genome-assembly--contig:-NODE-224-length-84550-cov-3.552530_pt1 | contig 84550 bp, 66 predicted proteins | sample MGYA00242106_ERZ509001 | MGnify/ENA primary metagenome ERZ509001 (study PRJEB26280, sample SAMEA2338736) | human gut metagenome | biome: human gut; feature: human-associated habitat; material: faeces...
ATATGGGAGCGAAAATATGAAACAGGAACAGATGAAAATCTGGGAAAGATTTTTAAAAGGGCTGCTGGTAATGACAGGGATCCTTTTTATAGCAACTGGAATTGGATATTTATTCCGGTATCTTGGATTTTCAGAAGAAAATATCATTATTGTATACATTTTAGGGGTTCTGATCATTGCAATCATTACGGTCAACAGAGGATGGAGCGTATGCTATTCGCTGCTCAGTGTGTTGTTGTTTAATTTTTTGTTTACAGATCCAAGATTTACGTTTTTTTCGTATGATTACGGGTATCCAGTGACATTTGTGACTGTGTTTATTGCAGCCGTGATCGTCAGTAATTTGACCATACAAATCCGTAAGCAGGGGTATCGGGCTGAGCAGATGGCTTTACGTACCCGCATCCTGTTGGAGACGAATCAGATGCTCCAGAAGGCGAAGAATGCGGATGAGATGATTGAAGAGACTGCAAGGCATCTGATGCGCATGATGGGAAAAAATGTGATATATTATCGGGCAGAGGATGGAATACTTTCTGAGCCCAGGTTTTGTATGGCAGAACCTGGTGCAGCCAAGATGTTATACTTGCAGCAGCGGGAACGGCAGGCTGCGCAGTGGGCGTTCGAGAATCGAAAACGCGCAGGAACAGGAATGGATCAGTATCCGGATGCACATTGCCTGTATCTGGCAATCCGAAACGAAGACATGGTCTATGGCGTGATCGGAATTGCTCTGGAAGGGATGATGATGGATGTCTATGAACAGAACCTGATTTTATCCATTTTAGGGGAATGTGCACTGGCATTGGAAAAAGAGGGCTATAACAGAAAACGGGAAGAAGCGCTTGCACAGGCAAAGAATGAGCAGTTAAGAGCAAATCTCCTGCGTTCGATTTCTCATGATCTTCGGACGCCTCTGACGAGTATTTCGGGAAATGCAGGGATTCTTCTGAACAGTGCGTCAGCGCTTGGTGAAGAGAAGCAAAAACAGCTTTATAAAGGAATTTATGATGATTCCATGTGGCTGATCAATCTGGTGGAAAATCTTCTGTCTGTGACGCGGCTGGAAGACGGGACTATGAATCTGAATCTGCAGATCGAATTGGTGGATGAGGTGATTGAGGGGGCGCTGAAACACATCAGCCGGGATCATTCGGACTATGAATTGAAATTTATTCATTCGGAAGAGCTGCTTCTGGCAAAAATGGATTCCCGTCTCATCATCCAGGTTATTATTAATATTGTGGACAATGCATTGAAATATACGCCGAAAGGCTCTAAAATAGAGATCTATGCAAGAAAAGAAAATCAGATGATCGCGATTTCCATTGCAGATAATGGAAAAGGAATTGCGGATTGTGCAAAAGAAAAGATTTTTGATATGTTTTATACTGCAGACAGTAAAGTTGCAGACAGCAGAAGAGGTCTTGGACTGGGGCTGTTCCTCTGTAAGTCGATCATACAGGCGCATGGGGGAACGATTCAGGTAGCAGATAATGTTCCACATGGTACGATTTTTACATTTACACTGCAGGCAGAGGAGGTTACTTTGAATGAATAAACCATTGATTTTAGCGGTAGAAGATGATACAGCAGTAAGAAACTTGATTACAACTACATTAGAGACACAGGATTACCGTTTCCATACGGCGGCCAACGGTGCTCAGGCAATTTTGGAAGCAGCGTCTCAGAAACCGGATATCATGCTTCTGGATCTGGGGCTTCCGGACATGGATGGAGTGGAAGTGATCAAAAAAATCCGTTCCTGGTCAAATCTGCCGATTATAGTGATCAGTGCGCGGAGTGAAGACAGGGATAAGATTGAGGCGTTGGATGCAGGTGCAGATGACTATCTGACCAAGCCGTTTTCTGTAGAGGAGCTTCTGGCAAGACTGCGTGTGATCCTGCGAAGACTTCAGTATATGGAATCCAGCTCATCTCAGGAAGAAAAAGAATTTGTCAATGGAGACCTGCGGATTGATTATGTGTCCGGCTGTGTGTATTTAAAGGGGCAGGAACTGCATATGACATCCACGGAATATAAACTTCTGATTTTGCTTTCAAAAAACGTTGGAAAGGTATTGACTCATACATATATTACGAAAGAAATCTGGGGAAGTGCCTGGGACAATGATGTAGCTTCTTTGCGGGTGTTTATGGCAACGCTCAGAAAGAAGATTGAAGAAAATCCATCTCAGCCGAAATATATCCAGACACATGTGGGGATTGGATATCGTATGTTGCGGGTGGTGCAGTGACAAAGTGAGTTTTTACGGGGCTGTGATGGCAGCCCCGCTTTGTTTTCATCTCTATGAAACATAGAAACGAGTATTACTCTCTAAATTCTAATATTTGCTTTTCTATGGTTCCATTTTTGTATTGAATCTTGAATGCATTTGCATTCGGATTACTTCTTATAAAATATGGTTTATCATTGTTGACTACAAATGCAGTATCATTTTCCATAGCCAAACCTGCTAAATTTTTTGCTCTTAACATTTTATCAAAAGAATCCCTTCCTTCTTCATTGTAGTGTGGACAATAGGCCATATGAAAAAGATTTAACATTCCATTCGCCCAACAATAATTCCAGTCATTTCCTTCTTGAAATGATCCGCTATCACTATACCCGCAATTAAACCAGCAAATTGCACCTGCACTGATGCCCGTTAATACAGCGAAATCTTTTTCATAGATTTCCAGCAACTTTTCATCTAATTTGTATTGCTTCCAGATCTGCATCATAAAAATTGTATCCCCTCCACCGACATAGATAATATCAGCCCAGGATAAAAGTGCATCGATGTTTTTTTGATCCCCGCTAACTAAACAAAGACTTTTTACTTCACAATTAAGTTGGTTATATTCTTTGGTGATTGCATCAATATATCCCTCTGCATCGTGACTGGCAGTGCCTATAAACAGAACGTTTGGAGTGGTTTTATTAGATAGTGTAATTGCATGTACATTCAGTTTTCTGGTAGATAATAAATCACCACCTGCAATTGCTACAACTCTTCCCATACAGCCATTCCTTTCTTTTATTGTTTTCCCAAATTCTTTGGTTGAATTGTATCATTTCCCCAATGTTTTCGCAATAAAAAAGCAAAGAAGATGGTATTTTGACAAATTAGGATGAAAGCCTTAGAATGAATTTTGAAGCAAGAGGATGGAGAACTATTGAGATTTACGCATGAAAAAAGAGAATCATGTAATTGCTGGAAAATTGAAAGAAGCCTTTGCAGAATGAATTGATAATGGACATAATAACTTTGACGATGAAAATACGATTATTTTGTGTATAGAATTAACAGATGGACGATTGTTTTCACATGGTACGATGTATGAGTTTTAGCCTACATATAAGTATGGAATGACGAAGAGGAGTAAGAAACGATGAATATTGAAAAAGTGTACCAGATGGAATTTGGAAAAATTTATCCATTGCTGGTAAACAAAGCGACAAAAAAGGGAAGACGTCAGGATGAGGTCAATACAGTGATTACCTGGCTAACAGGATATAAAACGCAAGACATTGAAAGTGCAGTAGAGCAATCCATCAGCTATGGGGAGTTTTTCAGAAATGCTCCAAAACCAAATCCAGACAGAATGCTGATAAAAGGTACTGTCTGCGGAGTTCGTGTCGAAGAGATTCAAGAGCCTCTCATGCGCGAAATTCGTTATCTGGACAAATTAGTTGATGAACTGACGAAAGGAAAACCAATGCATGTGATCTTGCGTAATTCGGAGAAGAAAACTTATCAGTTTCAGGCTGTGATCGAGCCGGTTCCCGACAAGGGCGGAGCGTATGTGCGCTTTCCGTATGATATCAGAAAAGAATTTGGTAAAGGAAGAGTGAAAGCAGAGATTACATTTGATGGGAAACTATACTGTGGAAGTATTGTAAATATGGGAGTTAAAAATCCAGACGGTAGCATTTGTTATATTATTGGAATCCGAAAAGAAATTAGAAACAAGATTGGAAAACAGCCTGGAGATCAGGTAACTGTAACAGTGAAAGAGGTATAGCGATCCGGACATTCCGCAACTCGTACTTTCAGAGGTGGGCTTCATCTCATCTGATCAGGTATAGGTTTACAGATGGGAAGTAGTCTGAGAGAACAGACTACTCCGGCAGCTGGTGAAGAACGAATTGACTTTTGCGGAATTCCAGAATTCCTTCGTCACGCATTTTTCCAAGTTCTTTCGAGAGGGCACTGCGATCCAGGTTGAGATAATCTGCCAGTTCCTGTCGGTTAAAAGGAATTTGAAAGACCGTGCTTTCGGCTTTGGACGCCTGAGAGGACAGATAGATCAGCAGACGTCCCCGAATGGTCTTTGGGGTTGTGCAGAAAATCCGGTTGGACAGGATGAGATTTTTGTAAATGGAAATTCGAAGGAGATTCTGCATGATCTTGTCCGTCCAGAGAGTATCTTGGTAGCGGGGCTGCATCAAAGTCTCCAGATTCAGGAAAAGAAGATTTGTATATTCAGCGGCTACTGCATTCACCATCAAAGGCTCCTGACAAAAAGCGTAAGTTTCTGCAAATACTTGTCCTGCTGAGATGTTGCTCAGCAGACTTTTATTTCCCCAGAGATCTACATTTTCGATATTAACACTTCCCGTCAGAACAATTCCGATTTCTCGGACAGATTCTCCCATCCGAAAAATAAGTTCATTTTTTTCAAAAGACTGCTGACGCATGCAACTGCAGTTTTGCATTTCGTTCCATTCATTTTCTGTAATTCCCTGAAACAGAGGGGTCTGAACTTTTTTCATAAAATCTTCCTTTCTGTGGTTATAACAACCGAAATATTGCCCTGATTGTACTATACTTGAACTACAAAAACAAGGGAGGAATCAAGATGATCAGAAGAATTATTCAGATAGATGAAGAAAAATGCAACGGATGCGGACTCTGTGCTGCTGCATGTCATGAAGGTGCAATCGGGATGGTCGATGGAAAGGCAAAACTGTTAAGGGATGATTATTGTGACGGTCTGGGTGACTGTCTGCCGCAGTGTCCGACAGGAGCAATCCGTTTTGTGGAGCGGGAGGCTGCCCCATACGATGAGCAGGCAGTGCTGGAAAACCAGAGAAAAAAAGCAGAGCAGTCAACGACAGAATTTTCCGGCTGTCCGGGACAGCGAATGAGACAGCTTTATCCAGAAAGCGGTCATAATACCGAACAAAAGTGTGCCGCACAGTCGTCACAGCTGGCACAGTGGCCATGCCAGATCAAACTGGTTCCGGTACATGCACCGTATTTTAATGGGGCGAAACTGTTGATTGCCGCAGATTGTACAGCTTATGCATACGCAAATGTACATCAGGAGTTTATGCGTGGAAAAGTAACACTTATTGGATGTCCTAAGCTGGATGAAGGAGATTACAGTGAGAAGCTGACACAGATCATTGCGGAAAATGAGATTCAGAGTGTAACAATTCTTCGTATGGAAGTGCCATGCTGCGGAGGTCTGGAAATGGCGGCAAAGAAAGCACTGCAAAACAGCGGAAAATTTATTCCATGGCAGGTCGTGACAGTTTCGATTGGCGGAAAGATTTTAGATTAGGATTTTATAGAATGAAAAATATCAGTAAATCAGAAGTGGTTGTGTTCGGAAAATGTAATACTTAAGGTTTCAAAGTGGGGGTATCATGTATTGTGATACGCCCCTCTTTCTCAATTATTTTCCTGATTCAGAGTCCATCCATAATCATTGTGGTATATCATCTGCTTCGTCATGCCGCCGTCAATACATATATTTTCCCCAGTGATAAAACCTGCTTTATCGGAACAAAGGTATAGTACCATATTGGCAATATCCAGAGAATTCCCAACGCGGCCGGCAGGGTGTTGAATCACATCTGCACCGTCATATTTTGTGTAAGCGGTATCGATCCAACCGGGAGATATTGAATTTACACGAACTTTCCCGGCAAGACTGACAGCAAGGGAGTGCGTAAGAGCTGCTATACCGCCTTTAGCAGCAGTGTAGCTTTCAGTCTGTGGCTGACTCATACGGTCCCGGGAGGAAGAGATATTTACAATTGCCGCATCAGGAGCAAAGTACGGAAGAAAAAGCTTTGTAAGATAGAATGGCGCTGTTATGCCTACTTTTAAAGCGTAGTTAAATTCTTCATAGGAACATTCCTCGATCCCTTTCATTAGCGGCAGTGCGTTATTGATCAGATAGTCTACCTTGCCATAGTCAGCAATTACTGTTTCCACAAAGCGGTGCAGAACTTCTTTTTCAGCCAAATCGCCGACAAAGTAATCATTTGGCTGTTTGTCGATGATACAGACAAAAGCGTTGTTCTTTTTAAATTCTTCGGCAATACATTTTCCAATACCTTGTGCGCCGCCTGTGATGACAACTACTTTGTTGTGAAACATTGTGCAAAACTCCTTTTTGTTTTTAGCATACTATAGAATGTTATAAAAAGCCACTGAGTTTCTTAAGATTTCGGGGGAATCTGCAAATGTAACAAGGTATACTTTTGGGACGAAGAGGTCAATGCCAGAATATTAACCGCGATAAAAAATGCAGGAAGCAATTCGACGGTTCTTCCAGAAGGCGGAGCGTCCATATCTACTGAGTTCAAAACCTATTTATAATTGTTTATCAAAATATATTATTGCAGAAAGTTCAAGAAAATTGCGGGCTCCAATGTAAAATAGACAAAAAATGGTTAGTCTTTGTATGGTGATTGTAGATTGGCTGTCTACGAAAATGGGCAAAATTAAAAGTACTATTATTAAAAGTCAAGTGGAGATACTGGCAATTCTGTATGATTTTAGTTGTATCATTTTCCACCGTTCATCCCCCATATAATTCATCTGTTTCTTAGCTTTAAAAATATATAGGCGAGTGTTACACCTAATGAAACAATAAGAAAAAATAAAATTATAGTTTGTTTATTCATATTAGTTCCCCTTCCTATATTCAAAAGTTTTGTCGATCGAAACCTCAAATACTTCTGCAATTTTAAATGCTAATTCAAGAGAAGGTGTTTCACAATCCCCCTTTTTCCACCCGAATCTTTATACCATCTTTATACGAATCCATTTCAGCTTAATACAGATTTTATTTGCAATGTCCTACAATAGGGAACAGCAAGGAGGAAAAAAATATGATGGATTTAATTGCACTAGGAATTTTAATTATTTGTTTTGGATGTGTAAAATTATTTGCGAATTTTTGTGAATCGCTGATCAATCCAAAAGAAAAATAGGAGGATATAAAGATGATCGTTCTTGGAATTTTAGTTTTATTACTTGCCGGATATCTTGTGTATGCGCTGATACATCCGGAGAAATTGTGAGAAAAGAGAAAGGACAGCAACAGGAGGAAGAGAGATGTTACAGATTATACTCACACTGGCAATTTTCTTGATACTGGTCATTCCAATGGGAAAATATATGTATCACATCGCCACAAAGCAAAAAACATTTGCGGATAAGGTGTTCAATCCGATCGACAATTTTTTATATAAAATTTGCGGAATCAAACGAGAAGACATGGGCTGGAAAAAGTACGCGATGTCTTTAGTACTGGCAAATGCAGTAATGGTATTTATCGGCTATTTGATTTTACGATTACAGAATTTGCTGTTTTTAAATCCGAACGGAGCTGATGGAATGGAGGCAAGTCTTTCCTTCAATACGATCATCAGTTTTATGACAAACACAAACCTGCAGCATTATGCAGGAGAAAGCGGTCTTTCTTACGGAAGTCAGTTGTGTGTGATCATTTTTATGATGTTTACCTCAGCTGCCAGCGGTTATGCAGCATGTATGGCATTTTGCCGAGGAGTTTCCGGAAGAAAGATGGGAAACTTTTATGAAGATGTGATCCGCGTGACGACCAGAATCCTGATTCCGTTTTCGTTTGTAATCGGTCTTCTTCTGGTAAGTCAGGGAGTGCCGCAGACATTACAGGCAAATGAAACGATACAGACAATCGAAGGAAAGATGCAGGATCTGGCACTTGGACCGGTAGCCGCACTGGAAGCAATCAAGCATCTGGGAACAAACGGAGGTGGATTCTTCGGTGCAAACTCAGCGACACCGTTTGAGAACCCGACTGTTATTTCTAATATAATAGAAACGATTTCCATGATGATACTTCCGGGCTCTTGCGTTGTAGCATTTGGCCATATGATCCATGACAACAGAAAAGAAAATGCGGCGAGAAAAGCAGTTGCACCAAAACAGTTTGGCAAGCCAATGCTGATGGGAAGACAGGCAGCAGTGATTTTCGGAGCAATGTCCATCCTTTTTGTAGTAGGACTTGTAATCTGCTATTCTGCTGAGATGGCAGGCAATCCGGTGACTCATTCACTGGGACTTGCACAGGCAGGAAATATGGAAGGAAAAGAAACTCGCTTTGGAATCGCGCAGTCTGCATTATTTACAACGGTGACAACATCCTTTACAACAGGAACTGTTAACAACATGCATGATTCACTGACACCGCTTGGCGGTCTTGTTCCAATGCTCCACATGATGCTTAACTGTGTGTTCGGCGGAAAAGGTGTGGGTCTGATGAATATGGTTATGTATGTGATCCTGGCAGTTTTCATCTGTGGCCTGATGGTAGGACGTACACCGGAATATCACGGACTGAGTCAGGTTCTGTACGAGTTTGCCTCTTCTGCGGCGAACAATGGTTCCGGATTTGAGGGACTGGCCGACAACAGTGTATTCTGGAATATCACGACCGGGCTGGCAATGTTCTTTGGAAGATATTTTTCCATCGTAGCACAGCTTGCAGTCGCAGGATCTCTGCTGGCGAAAAAGAAAGTGAACGAATCAATCGGTTCGCTGAAGACAGATAATGTAACTTTTATGATCATTCTTGTATTTATTGTATACATTTTTGCCGCTCTGACCTTTTTCCCGGCGCTGGCACTTGGACCGGTAGCTGAGCATCTGTCCTTATGGCAGTAGAAAATGAGCGGAAAGGAGAATCCAACATGGCTAAGAAAGATAAGACAAAATTTATTACAAAGGATATTTTAAGATCCTCCATTCTGGGCGCATTTCAAAAACTGGATCTGCGCTACATGATAAAAAATCCGGTCATGTTTGTTGTAGAAATCGGATTTCTGTTCACTCTGGTCCTGACAGTGTTTCCAACACTGTTCGGCGGAAGTGAAGAATATCGCGTGTACAACGGAGTTGTAACAGTCGTACTGTTTGTGACCGTGTTATTTGCAAACTTTGCAGAGTCCGTTGCAGAAGGAAGAGGAAAGGCACAGGCAGCTTCTTTGAAAAAGACAAAGCAGGATACAAAAGCAAGACTGCTTCTGGCAAATGGAGAAGAGAAAGTGATCAATGCTTCTGAACTGAAAAAAAGGAGATATCGTGCTTGTAAAGACCGGAGAGGTGATTCCGAACGATGGAGAGATCATCGAAGGTGTTGCATCTGTAGATGAATCTGCAATTACGGGGGAATCCGCCCCTGTTACAAGAGAGGCGGGAGGAGATTTTTCCTCTGTGACAGGAGGTACGACAGTTGTTTCTGACTGGTTAAAGATTAAAATCGTGGCAGAACCCGGACAGTCTTTCCTGGATAAAATGATTGCACTGGTAGAGGGCGCATCCAGACAGAAATCTCCGAATGAGATCGCGCTGAACACACTGCTGATCGTGCTGACTTTGATTTTTCTGATCGTGATCGTATCTCTGTACCCGTTTGCACAGTATCTTGGAGTACAGATGCCGATTTCCTGGCTGATTGCTCTGATGGTATGTCTCATCCCGACAACGATCGGCGGTCTGCTTTCAGCTATTGGAATCGCGGGAATGGACCGTGTGACCAGATTCAATGTAATTGCCATGTCCGGAAAAGCAGTTGAGGCATGCGGAGATGTGGACACGATGATTCTTGACAAAACAGGAACCATTACATACGGAAACCGCCTGGCAGCAGAATTTTATCCGGTCAAGGGTGTTGCAAAAGAAGATCTGACAGATTATTGTGTGATGTGTTCTTTGATGGATGCCACCCCGGAAGGAAAATCTACAGTAGAACTGGGAAGAAATTTTGGCTGTGCGATCGACGATGGCGCAGCAGACCAGATGGACTTTGTAGAGTTTACTGCACAGTCTAAGATGAGCGGTGTGAATTTAAAAGACGGAACCAGAGTCAGAAAAGGAGCTTCCGAAGCAATCAAGACTTTTGTGAAAGAAGCAGGCGGAATTATCCCGCCGGATCTGGAAGGGATTGTAACAGAAGTTTCAAATCTTGGAGGTACTCCGCTTGTTGTATGCGTAAACAACAAGATTTTAGGTGTGATTTATTTGAAGGATACAGTAAAACCGGGACTGGTGGAACGTTTTGAAAGACTTCGCGAGATCGGAATCAAGACAATCATGTGTACCGGTGATAATCCGCTGACAGCAGCAACGATCGCGAAGGAAGCAGGAGTTGACGGTTTTATTGCAGAATGTAAACCGGAAGATAAAATTGAGGCGATCAAAAAAGAGCAGGCAGAAGGAAAAGTGGTTGCCATGACAGGTGACGGTACAAACGATGCTCCGGCGCTGGCACAGGCAGATGTTGGTCTGGCAATGAATTCCGGAACACAGGCGGCCAAAGAAGCAGCAAATATGGTGGATCTGGATTCAGACCCGACAAAGATTCTGGAAGTGGTGGAAATCGGAAAACAGCTTTTGATCACCAGAGGATCTTTGACCACATTTAGTATTGCGAATGATATTGCAAAATATTTTGCCATTATCCCGGCCATGTTTACGATGGTACTTCCACAGATGCAGATCTTGAATATCATGCATCTTTCTACGCCGGCAAGTGCGATCCTTTCAGCTTTGATCTTCAATGCGATCATTATACCGGGACTGATCCCGATTGCGATGAAAGGTGTCAAGTACAGACCGATGAAAGCAGAGAAAATGCTGCTTCGTAATATGGGAATCTACGGACTTGGCGGAATTGTTGTACCGTTTGTAGGAATTAAACTGATCGACCTGCTGGTAGCACCGCTGCTTGCAATGATCGGAATGTAGGAGGAAGCAGACTATGAAAGCATTTGGAAAAACAGTAGGAAAAACAGTTGTTTTCTGTCTTGTTATGATGCTGATGTGTTCATTTGTGTATCCGCTGGCATTGGCAGGGGTCAGCCAGCTTACAATGAAGGCAAAGGCAGATGGAAGTAAAGTTGACAAATATGGGAACCTTACAACAGATACCAAAGAGGCGGTAGGTTCTGCGCTGATCGGGCAGGATTTTACAGAGGACTGTTATTTTCAAGGAAGAGTTTCCGCTGTAAATTACAATACTTATACAGAAGAGCAGAAAGAAAGCGGAGAATATGCAGGTGTTGCTTCCGGTTCTTATAACTACGCAAATTCCAATCCGGAATTAAAAGAGCGGATGGAGAAAGATCTGGAGCAGTTCTTAAAAGAGCATCCGGGAGTGAAAGCAGAGGATGTTCCGGCAGAGCTTCTGACAGCTTCCGGTTCCGGTCTGGATCCACATATCAGTCCGGAATCTGCAGAGGTTCAGATCCCGACAGTGGCAAAGAATTCCGGACTCTCTGAGGAGGAAGTAAAAAAGATCGTAGAAGAAAATACAGAAAAGAAAACACTGGGTGTATTTGGAGAAGAACGGGTAAATGTACTTGGATGTAATCTGGATATTGCAGCGGCAATGGGAAAATAGGAGGTTGCTTTGACAGAGGAAAACAGACCTGATCCGGGGCTGCTGTTGAAAAAACTACAGTACGAGGAGAAGGAAAAAGAGAAACAGACAAAGGGAAAACTGAAAATTTTTCTTGGATATGCGGCAGGATCCGGTAAGACATACGCCATGCTGGAAGCTGCCCATGAGGCAAAAAGGCATCAGGTGGATGTAGTGGCAGGTTATATCGAACCGCACGCACGTCCGGATACACAGGCAATGGCAGAGGGGATGGAAGAAATTCCGCCCCTTATGGTCGATTATAAAGGAATCCAGCTTCGGGAGTTTAATCTGGATGCGGCGCTGGAGCGAAAACCAAAGCTGATCCTGGTGGATGAGCTCGCCCATACCAATGTCCGCGGAAGCCGGAATGAAAAGCGCTATCAGGATGTACGGGAGCTGCTTCGCGCAGGGATCAATGTATATACCACAATGAATATCCAGCATCTGGAAAGTCTCAATGATCTGGTAGGGAATATTACGAATATAGAAGTAAAAGAGCGTGTTCCTGACAGTGTGTTTGATCAGGCAGATCAGGTAGAGGTGATAGATATTGAGCCGGAAGATCTGATCGAGCGTATGAAAGAAGGAAAGATCTACAGTCCGGTGCAGGCAGAACGGGCACTGGAGAATTTTTTCCGAAGAGAAAAGCTGGTGGCACTGCGCGAAATTGCGCTTCGAAGAAGTGCGGACCGGGTGAACCGGATTGCGGAGGAAGAGAGAAATATTCTGGGAAATACCGGATATCATACCGGAGAACATATACTGGCATGTATTTCTGCGTCGCCATCCAGCGCCAAGGTGATTCGTACAGCAGCCAGACTTTCCTATGCTTTTCATGCGCAGTTTACGGCACTTTATGTGGAAACACCTTCCATGCAGGAGGCGGGAGAGAAGACGAAACAAACCTTAAAAAGCCATCTGGAACTGGCAAAGGCGCTGGGAGCAAAAATCGTAACGGTGTATGGTGAGGATGCAGCGTATCAGATTGCGGAATACGCAATCGTGAGCAATGTCTCTAAAGTGGTCATGGGAAGAACAAACCACAGGGGAATCTGGCGCAGGCCAAGGATCGAAGTGATGGAGAAGCTGACCCATATGGCGCCCAATATTGATGTCTATATTATTCCGGATATCCGGAAGGAAACGCATAAAAGAGAGGTACAGATCCAAAGGCGCAGAAAAACGAGCTGGAAAAATGTGCTTCTGGATCTGGCTGAAATTACAGGAGTGATGGCAGCTGCAACACTTGCAGCTTACGTGCTGTGGCTTTTCAGGCTGCCGGAATCCAACATTATCATGATTTATATTCTGGGTATTCTGCTGTCCTCTTATATTGCAAATAAGAAAATTTATGCGCTGTATTCTTCGTTGATCAGTGTGTTTGCATTTAATTTTTTCTTTACGGAACCATATTTCAGTCTGAAGGCATATGACAAAGGATATCCGACTACGTTTGTGATGTTGTTTCTGGTGGGATTGTTCACAGCGACACTGACAAGGAGCCTGAAACAGCAGAGCAGAGAAAGTGCCAAAAAGGCATATCGAATGGAGATTCTGCTCGAGAACAGTCAGAAGCTTCGAAGATGTAAATCGAAACAGGAAGTGTGGACTCAGGTGGCGGGCAGGCAGGAAAGCTTTTAAATCTGTCTCTGATCATTTATCCGATGGAAGGATCTCAGATGTCAGATACGCCGCTTTTGTTTCCAAGAAAAGGGATGGATATGCTGCATCTGAAAACCTGTATCAACCGGCAGGAGCTGGCAGTGGCACAGTGGGTGGCGGCGAATCATCATCGTGCGGGAGCATGTACGCACACACTGCCTGACGCCAAAGCCATGTATCTTCCGATCCAGGATGCAAGAGACGTCAAAGGTGTGATGGGAATCCTTCTGGAGGAAAGGCGGCCGATCCAGGAGTTTGAATACGGACTTTTAATCGCGATGCTCAATGAAACAGGAGTAAAGCTGCAGGATACATTTCTGGAATGAAAAGAGTGACTTACCTCCATAAATGTGATAAAGTTAGAGTGTTGTCAAAAAGACAGCAGAATCTAATGAAAGACAATGGAGTTAGCATATGAACCTGTTAAATATTGAACATATCAGTAAAATATATGGAGAAAAAATAATTTTTGATGACGCGTCTTTTGGAGTGCAGGAGGGAGACAAGATTGGGATCGTTGGGATCAACGGGACCGGCAAGACGACTCTTCTGCGGATGATCGCGGGAACAGAGGTGCCGGATGATGGACAGATCATCCGGCAGAATGGCATGAAGATTGCCCATCTGACTCAGAATCCCGTATTTCCGGAAGGCGCGACTATTTTATCTTATGTGCAGAGTGTGGCAGAAGATATGGAGTGGAGAGTACAGAGCAATCTGAATACACTCGGAATCACAGATCATACAATGAAGATTGAGCATCTTTCCGGCGGACAGAAGAGAAGAGTGGCAATGGCAAAGGTTCTGGCAGAGGACTTTGATCTGCTTCTTCTGGACGAGCCCACCAATCATCTGGATGGAGAAATGATCTCCTGGCTGGAAGGGTATCTGCGGGCATACCGTGGAACGGTCATTATGGTCACACATGACCGCTATTTTCTGGATCAGGTCACAAACCGGATTCTGGAGATCAGCCATGGAAAGATGTACAGCTATGATGCCAATTACACAACGTTCCTGGAACTGAAAGCCCAGAGGGAGGAGATGGAACTGGCATCCGAGCGAAAACGGCAGAGCATCCTGCGTATGGAGCTGGAATGGGCAAAACGAGGATGCCGGGCAAGAACAACGAAGCAGAAAGCACGTCTGGAGCGTCTGGAAAGTCTGAAAAACGGCAGTGCTCCGGTGACAGATGATACGATCACGCTGGATTCGGTAGAAACCCGCATGGGAAAGAAGACGATGGAGCTTCACCATGTCAGTAAATCATATGGGGAAAAGGTACTGGTCAGAGATTTTTCTTATACAGTACTCAAAAATCAAAAGCTTGGAATCATCGGACCAAACGGCTGTGGAAAATCGACCCTGATCAAAATGATGGCGGGGCTGGTTCAGCCGGATTCCGGGACGATTGAAGTGGGAGAGACTGTCAAGATCGGATATTTTGCACAGGAAGAACAGGAGATGGATGACAGCCAGAGAGTCATTGACTATGTCAAAGAGATCGGCGAATATATTGTCACCAGAGATGGCAGAATCAGCGCATCGCAGCTTCTGGAGCGGTTTTTGTTTACTCCGGATATGCAATATGCGCCGATCGGGAAATTGTCGGGAGGAGAGAAAAGAAGACTGTATCTTCTGGGGATTCTGGCACAGAATATCAATCTGCTTCTGATCGATGAAGCGGGAAACTATCTGGATATTCCGACACTGACGATTCTGGAAGATTATCTGAATTCCTTTCAGGGGATTGTGATCACGATTTCCCATGACCGCTACTTTTTGGATAATGTGGTAGATCGGATTTTTGAGTTTGACGGAAACGGACATCTGCAGCAGTATGAGGGCGGATATACGGATTATCTGGAAGCGAAAAAGAAAAGAGCATCGCATGCAGTGCAGCCGGAAGAAAAGCCAGAGATGACAAAGTCCAAAAATACTGCAAAAACATGGAAACAGAACAGTCCGGTAAAATTAAAATTCTCATTTAAAGAAGCACGGGAATACGAGACAATCGATGATGAGATTGCATCTCTGGAGGAACAGTTGGAGAAACTGGAGCAGGATATGCTGAAAAATGCAACAAACTCGGTAAAACTTTCCGAACTGGTACAGCAAAAAGAGGAAACACAGGCAGCGTTAGATGAAAAAATGGAACGCTGGGTTTATCTTAGCGACCTGGCAGAAAAGATCGAGAGCCAGAAAAACGGACAGCCTGTTTGAAAAAAGTAAAGAAAAATGGAAAATTGTTGTTTTTTGAAAAACAGGACAATGATAAGCTAATATACGAACAGAAAAAGGTACATGTATTTATGTTGTATTTTATTGACGTAAACCAAGGAAAGGAATATACTAATCCTTGCAGAAGGGAAATTGAAAAATATGGAGGTAAACGATATGAAAAAGCCTGTTTTAGTGATTATGGCAGCAGGAATGGGAAGCAGATATGGAGGGTTGAAACAGATTGACCCGGTAGATGAAGATGGACATATTATCATTGATTTTTCAATTTATGATGCAAAAAGAGCAGGATTTGAAAAAGTTGTCTTCATTATCAGAAGAGAGCACGAAGAAGACTTTAGAAAGAGTATCGGGGACAGAGTCAGCAAGTTCATGGAAGTAGAATATGTATACCAGGAACTGGAGAACCTGCCGGAAGGATTTTCTGTACCGGAAGGAAGAACGAAGCCTTTTGGAACAGGACATGCGATTTTGAGTTGTAAAGATGTAGTGGATGGTCCGTTTGCCGTGATCAATGCAGATGATTACTATGGAGTCAATGCATATAAGATGATCTATGACTATCTTTCATCAGGAGAAGACAATGAGAAGTACCGTTATGCAATGGTTGGATATATGCTGAGTAATACGCTGACAGAGAACGGATATGTTTCCCGTGGAATCTGTGACACAGATGAGAATCAGTGCCTGACAGGTATTACAGAGCGTACACACATCGAGAAGACAAAAGACGGAGCAGCATTTACAGAGGATGATGGCAAGACATGGGTTCCTGTAGCATTGGATACGACAGTTTCCATGAACTTGTTTGGATTTACTGCGAGTATGTTAAAGGAACTGGAGAGCAGATTTTCCGCATTTTTGACAGAGAATCTGGAGAAGAATCCGATGAAATGCGAATACTTTCTTCCGGCAGTCGTAGGCGATCTGATCGGAGAAGGAAAAGCCGAAGTAAAAGTGCTCAAATCAGCAGACAGATGGTATGGAGTTACATATAAAGAAGATAAAGAAACAGTTGTGAATGCAATCCGCAGTATGAAAGAGGAAGGAATCTATCCGAAAAATCTGTGGAAATAAATAATTGCAGGAAAAGCAGAATCAGAAAGGAGTCAGATCATGGCAATTTTAGTAGCAGGCGGAGCCGGATATATTGGCAGCCACACATGTGTGGAACTTTTGGAACGTGGATATGAGGTAGTAGTAGTAGACAATCTTTACAATTCCAGTGAAGTTGCGCTGGAAAGAGTGCAGGAGATCACTGGAAAAACTTTGAAATTTTACAAAGGAGATATTTTAAACAGAGAAGATCTGGAGCCGATCTTTGAAAATGAAGAGATCGAGGCAGTGATCAACTTTGCAGGACTCAAAGCAGTCGGAGAATCTGTAGAAAAGCCTTGGGAATACTATCACAACAACATTACAGGAACATTGATTCTTTGTGATGTGATGAGAAAACACGGATGCAAGAACATGATCTTCAGTTCTTCCGCAACAGTATACGGAGATCCGGCAGAGATCCCGATCACAGAAAAGTGTCCGAAAGGAGAAATCACCAACCCATACGGACGTACAAAAGGAATGTTGGAGCAGATTCTGACAGATCTTCACACAGGAGATCCGGAGTGGAATATTATGCTGCTTCGTTACTTTAACCCGATCGGGGCACACAAATCCGGAAAGATTGGAGAAGATCCGAAAGGAATCCCGAACAATCTGGTGCCATATATTGCACAGGTTGCAGTTGGAAAACTGGATCGTCTGGGAGTGTTTGGCGATGACTACAATACACCGGATGGAACAGGTGTCAGAGATTATATCCATGTAGTCGATCTGGCGATCGGTCATGTAAAAGCGATCGAGAGAATGAAGAAAGCGAAAGGTGTTCACATTTACAACCTGGGAACAGGCGTTGGATACAGCGTACTGGATGTCGTGAAAGCATACGAAAAAGCATGCGGCAAGGAGATTCCGTATGAAATCAAACCTCGCCGTGCCGGTGATATTGCAACATGCTACTGTGATGCTGCAAAAGCGAAGGAAGAGCTTGGATGGGTGGCAGAACGCGGAATCGAAGAGATGTGTGAAGATTCCTGGAGATGGCAGTCTGCAAATCCGGATGGATACAGATCATAAAGCAAGATAAGAGAAGGAAGATGTACTGTGTGTGGTGCACCTTCCTTTTTCGATTACTTTTTGTTGGCCCGGTAGTCAGATGCCAGAATTCCATATACACAGGCATCTACAATTCCTTTGTTATTCCAGTCGGCTTGTCTTAAAGTGCCCTCATAAATCAGGCCGCATTTTTGCATGACTTTTCCGGAATTTGGATTTTGGGGATCGTGCCAGGTTTCAATTCGGTTTACTTTTACTTCTTCAAAAAGAAAGGCAATGACTGCTGTAAAGGCTTCGCTTGTAAATCCGCAGTGCCACCAGCGGCTGCCAAGGCAGTATCCGATATGAACTTTTTCTGTTTTTTCATTTAGTTCAATTACAGAAATGGTACCGATAGGTTCGCCGATTTCTTTTGGAATAATGGCCCATTGGTAAAAGTCTGGTTTTTCATACTCCAAAAGCCAACTTTCCAGAACTCGTTTGGTGATGTCAATGCTTTTGTGCGTTGGCCATCTTAAAAATTCAGTTACTTTTTCGTCACTGGTCCAGTTATGAAAGATCGCAGAAAGATCATCCGCAGTAAACTTTCTTAAAATCAGTCGTTCTGTCTCAATGGTTTTTGTTCCTTGATGCTCCATATATAAGTCCCCCTTCGCGTATCAATTCTGCTGTTTTTGTTTCGAGCAGTATACCATAAAAGGTGCTGATTTTAAAGGGAAATATTTTGGATATAGTTGCCTGGATATAGAAGAAACACATTGTTATCTGTTGTGTGGCACGAAAAGAGCACTTCTGATCGATACAGGTTTGGGAGTGGCTAATATCAAAGAAGTTGTTGATAAACTGACAACGCTTCCAATCTTTGTTGTAACGACTCATGTTCACTGGGATCATATAGGAGGACATCAATATTTTGAAAATATTGGTGTCCACATTTTGGAGAAAGATTGGATATCAGAGAAGTTTCCGATATCGCTGCAGCAGGTGAAAAGGAATCTGACCTGCCGGGAGTGTCAGTTTCCAGAAGCATTTGATTTGGAAAAGTATCAGTTGTTTCAAGGAGATGTACAGAGGATGTTTTCTGATGGGGAGATTTTCGATCTGGGAGAACGAAAGGTGCAAGTTGTTCATACGCCGGGACATTCACCGGGACATTGCTGTTTTTATGAAGCGGAAAGAGGGTATTTGTATTCGGGAGACTTGATCTATTCCGGGTGTCTGGATATTTTTTATCCTACGACAGATCCGAAGCAATTCTGGCAATCTGTAAAAAAAGTGCAGTCTTTACATTTGAAACATATCTTGCCGGGACATCACAGCTTTTCGGTTTCGACAGATTTGGCAGACAGGATTGAGGGGGCATGCAGAAAATTAGACAAAGAAAAGAAGTGGAAACAGGGAAGCGGAATCTTTGATTTTGGAGATTTTAAAATTCATCTTTAATAAAATACAAAAAGGAGAAGCGTAGATGATCATTGAAGGAAATGAAAAAGAAAAGGCAGCCATGGCAGAATTTCACAAGGGCAACCGGAAGGAAGGGCTTCGATTACAGGAGGAGTTTGCTGCAGCCTTTCGAGAAGAATATAAAGAGAAAGATCACTGTCCGTGTAAAAAGGCATGCCGTTATCATGGAAACTGTAAAGAGTGCGTGGCAATTCACAGGGCACACCAGGAGCACGTTCCCAATTGCATGCGAGAATTGATCAACAAAAAACTCAAAGGATTGTCAGAACTGACGGAGCATACGATCGCATATGAAATTGAACCTCCGAAAGAGATACTTAGGAAGGAAGCTCAATAAAACAAATTGATAGAGGCACTTTTACACTTTATCGAAAAAAAGCTTGACAATGGAAGTGCGCTTTGCTAATATAATAAAAAACAGAACGCACTCGGTTTTTAAAAGAAGGTGGGAAACAAAGTATGAGAAAACAGGTTTATTCTCTTTTGGTCGATAACAATCCGGGTGTTCTGAGCAGAATTGCAGGTCTGTTCAGCCGAAGAGGATACAGTATCGACAGTATTACAGCCGGAACGACGGCAGATCCGAGATTTACCAGAATTACAGTGGTGGCATCCGGAGATGAGTTGATTTTATCACAGATTGAAAATCAGGTCAGAAAACTGGAAGATGTCATTGAAATTAAATTGTTAAAGGATGGAGAATCTGTATTTCGCGAACTGATTATGATAAAGATTCGCGTGACAGCAGCACAGAGAGGCGAGATTAATTCCATTGCGGATATTTTCCGTGCGAAGATTGTGGATGTACAGGAGGAGTCCATGATCATCGAACTGACAGGGACACAGTCCAAGCTGGAAGGCTTTATGAACCTTCTGAAAGGGTATGAGATTCTGGAACTGGCAAGAACCGGTATCACAGGATTGTCCAGAGGCTGTGAAGATGTTACATATATTGGCTAGATGAAAACAGTATGCTAAAGGCAGGAGCCTTTAACTATAAAAACAGAAAACTGCGGCAGTGCAGAAAATTTAGGAGGAATGAAAAATGGCAGCAAAACTTTATTATCAGGAAGATTGTAACCTTTCCGTATTAGAGGGACAGACAATTGCGATTATCGGATATGGAAGTCAGGGACACGCACATGCATTGAATTTAAAGGAATCCGGATGCAACGTCATCATCGGACTTTACGAAGGCAGCAAATCCTGGGCAAAAGCAGAAGCACAGGGATTTGAAGTATTTACAGCAGCAGAGGCAGCGAAAAAAGCAGATGTGATCATGATTCTGATCAATGATGAAAAACAGGCTGCAATGTATAAAAATGATATTGAGCCGAACCTGGAAGAAGGAAACATGCTGATGTTTGCACATGGTTTTGCGATCCATTTCGGACAGATCGTACCTCCTGCAAATGTAGATGTTACGATGATCGCGCCAAAAGCACCGGGACATACAGTAAGAAGTGAATATCAGGCAGGTAAGGGAACTCCTTGTCTGGTAGCAGTAGAGCAGGATTACACAGGAAAAGCACTGGATCGTGCACTTGCATATGGTCTTGCGATCGGTGGAGCAAGAGCAGGACTTCTGGAGACAGATTTCAGAACAGAGACAGAGACAGACCTTTTCGGAGAGCAGGCAGTACTTTGCGGTGGTGTATGCGCATTGATGCAGGCAGGATTCGAGACACTGTGTGAAGCGGGATACGATCCAAGAAATGCATACTTTGAGTGTATCCATGAGATGAAACTGATCGTAGATCTGATCTATCAGTCCGGATTTGCAGGAATGAGATACTCTATTTCCAATACAGCAGAATATGGTGATTACATTACAGGACCAAAGATCATCACAGAAGATACAAAGAAAGCAATGAAAAAAATTCTTTCCGATATTCAGGATGGAACATTTGCAAAAGACTTCCTGCTTGATATGTCACCAGCCGGTGGTCAGGCACACTTCAGAGCAATGAGAAAACTGGCATCTGAACATCCATCAGAAAAAGTAGGAGCAGAAATCAGAAAACTCTACAGCTGGAGTGATGAAGATAAACTGATCAACAACTAAGGACAGTGAAAGGCGGAAAGCTGCTCACCCCAATAAGAACAGCCAGATATTGTGCTTGCACAAGTATCTGGCTGTTCTTGTTGAGCAGTCGGCGTGAGGAGGTGTGCAAAAGGAAATACTATGGAAAGAGAAAATGATTTCAGTCAGGGAAGCATTGCAAAGAATATTTTAAATCTTGCAGTTCCCATGACGCTGGCACAACTGATCAATGTCCTGTACAGTGTGGTAGACAGAGTCTATATCGGACACTTGCAGGGTGTATCTGCGAATGCACTGACGGGAATCGGTCTGGCACTTCCGATCATTACAATCATCACGGCATTTGCTAATTTATTTGGAATGGGAGGAGCACCCCTTTGTTCCATTGCAAGAGGCAGTCATGAAGAAGAAAAGGCAGAGAAGGTGATGGGAAATTCGTTTTCGATGCTTCTTTTCACAGGGGTACTTCTGATGGGAATCTGTTTTATATTCCGAAAACCGCTGTTGTATCTGTTTGGAGCGAGCAGTGCCACATTTCCGTATGCAAACGCATACATCAGTATCTATCTGTGCGGAACCGTGTTTGTCATGATCAGTCTGGGGATGAATCAGTTCATCAATTCTCAGGGATTTGGGAAAATTGGAATGCTCACGGTAATGCTTGGCGCATTTACCAATATTGTGCTGGATCCGATCCTGATTTTCGGACTGGATATGGGAGTACAGGGAGCAGCTCTTGCAACGGTGATCTCCCAGGGATTATCTGCAGCCTGGGTGATGAAGTTTCTGACAGGGAAGAAGGCGATTCTTCGACTCTCAAAAAGAGCAATGCATCTGGAGTGGAAGCTTGTAAAAGAAATCATCTTTCTGGGAACATCGGGATTTGTGATGTCTGTTACAAACGGGCTTGTACAGATTGTATGCAATGCAACGCTCCAGAGGTACGGGGGGTGATATTTACGTTGGGATTATGACAGTGATCAACTCGGTGCGGGAAATTGTGACAATGCCGGTGACAGGACTGACGGCGGCATCGCAGCCTGTGATTGGATATAATTACGGGGCAGGGTGTTATCAGAGAGTAAAATCTGCAATCCGTTTTACTGCGGTCGGATGTATTGTTTTTACAACGGTTGTCTGGGCAGTGTTATTTTTAGAACCTCGTTTCTTTCTTCAGATGTTTACCAAAGAACCGGGAATTTTGCAGTACGGTGTTTCTGCCATGCGGATCTATTTTTGTGGAATCTTTATGATGGCGCTGCAGTTTGCGGGACAGTCTACAGCGGTTGCGTTAAACCGTGCGAAACAGGCCGTCTTTTTTTCTCTGTTTCGAAAGGTCATCATTGTCATTCCGTTGACCATGCTGCTTCCAATGATCGGAAATCTGGGGACAGATGGAGTGTTTTGGGCAGAACCGATTTCCAATGTTATTGGCGGTACGGCATGTTTTGTAACCATGTTGCTTACAATCTGGCCAAAGCTGAGAGAAGGAAGTTACTGTTCGCAGTAACAGAAAAAATAGGCAGAAAAAATAGATAATATGGCAAAAAAAGAAATTGACAATGACAGGGACACTGATTATAATGAATTTATATCAGGTGTGTAACTGTACGGCAGGCATTAACCTTACATGGACTTTATTTTAGATGTTTATGTGGGTTAGTGTCTTTTTTTCTGTTTTTCTCTGGAAATAGGATGCACGGGCATGAAATCTGAAATACTATCCATCAAGATCAAATGCATCAAAAACAGAGAAAAGGAGAAGTGGAAAATGAAAGACAAGATTTTTGGTGTTTTACAGCGAATCGGAAGATCCTTTATGCTTCCGATCGCGATTCTTCCGGTAGCAGGTCTGTTGCTGGGGATTGGAAGTTCTTTTACGAATGAGACAACCATTGCAACGTATGGACTTCAAAAGATATTGGGAGACGGTACAGTACTCCATGCACTTCTTACGATCATGAACAAGGTCGGAAGTGCGGTGTTCGATAATCTGCCGCTGATTTTCGCGGTAGGTGTAGCGATCGGAATGGCGAAAAAGGAGAAAGAAGTATCTGCACTGTCTGCACTGATTGCATATTTTGTAATGAATGTAGCGATCAATGGTATGCTTGTAGTAAACGGAGAAATCACGGCAGACGGAGAAATCGCAAAAAATGTGCTGGAAGGAACCGTTGCTTCTGTCTGCGGGATACAGTCTCTTCAGATGGGAGTATTCGGCGGTATTATCGTAGGGCTTGGTGTTGCGGCGCTGCATAATCGGTTTCACAAGATCGTGCTCCCGAACGCATTGTCATTTTTCGGCGGTTCCCGGTTTGTACCGATCATTTCTACAATTGTATACATGTTTGTAGGTATCGGAATGTACTTTATCTGGCCTCCGGTCCAGAATGGAATTTACGCTTTGGGTGGTCTGGTCACAGGAAGCGGATATGTGGGAACGTTGATTTTCGGTATTATCAAACGTGCGCTGATCCCATTTGGACTGCATCATGTATTTTATATGCCGTTCTGGCAGACTGCCGTGGGAGGCAGCATGGAAGTTGCCGGACAGATGGTACAGGGAGGTCAGAATATCTTCTTTGCCCAGCTGGCGGATTCAGCCAATGTAGTGCATTTCAGCGCAGATGCGACCAGATATTTTTCCGGTGAGTTTATCTTTATGATCTTTGGACTTCCGGGTGCAGCTCTTGCAATGTACCGCTGTGCAAAGTCGGAAAAGAAAAAAGCGGCAGGTGGATTGTTGCTTTCCGCAGCATTGGCTTGTATGCTTACAGGTATCACAGAGCCATTAGAGTTTTCCTTCCTGTTTGTAGCACCGGCATTGTTTGCTGTTCAGGTTGTACTGGCAGGTTCGGCTTATATGATCGCGCATATGCTGAATATCGCAGTAGGACTGACATTCTCCGGTGGATTTTTGGATTTCTTCCTGTTTGGTATTTTGCAGGGAAATGAGAAGACAAGCTGGATGCGGGTGATTCCGGTGGGAATTATTTACTTTATTTTGTATTATGTGATTTTTACGTTCCTGATCAAAAAATTTGATTTTAAGACACCGGGACGTGAAGACGATGATACAGCGACAAAGCTGTATACAAAAGCAGATGTCAATGCAAGAAAAGAAAGCAGTAAAAAAGGAGATGCAGGAGCAGCTGCAGATCCTGTCAGTGCTATGATTACAGAAGGTCTTGGTGGAAAGAGCAATATCAGTGATGTGGATTGCTGTGCCACAAGACTTCGTATCACAGTAAAGGATGCAGGAAAGGTAAAAGATGAGATCCTCAAGCAGACAGGATCCAGAGGAATTGTAAAAAAAGGCCAGGGAGTACAGGTAATCTATGGGCCGCATGTAACTGTGATCAAAGCGAATCTGGAGGACTATCTGGAAACCGCAGAAGATATGCCTCTGGGAGAAACAACTGCTTTCGCAGAAGAAGCAGCTTCTGAACCGGAAGAGGTGCAGACTACAAGTTCAAAAGAGCAGGATTCAGAGAAAAAAGTAAAGGAAACTGTGATCATATCCAGCCCGATTACGGGAAATGCAGTGGAGCTTTCAGAGGTTCCGGATGAGGGATTTGCCGGAAAAATGATGGGAGACGGAGCAGCAGTAATTCCGACAGACGGGATGATCCTTGCGCCGGAAGACGGTGAGGTTGTGTTTGTGTTTGAGACCAAGCATGCGCTGGGATTCCAGACAGATTCCCAAATGGCACTTCTGCTGCATATCGGAATCGATACAGTGGCACTGAACGGACAGGGATTTGAAGTTTTTGTGGAAAACGGACAGAAAGTGAAAAAAGGGGAGCCGTTGATGAAAATCGATATTTCCTATCTGAAAGAACATGCACCGTCTCTTTGTTCACCGGTTCTGTGTACAGAATTAGGAGACAATCAGAAGGTTCGTCTTTTGAAAGAAGGAGAGATAAAGGCGGGAGAACCATTGTTTGCCGTAGATGTTTATGAAGCATAGTATTGATTGCGGAAAATGTTACTGTCCGCATCAATTATCAACTGAAAAAAATGAGCGGACCGTTCAGGTCCGCTTTACTTTTTGGCAATATTTTGATACCCTGTTATCAGAAAACAAAAACCGGGGGAATGTCATGTACAGAGTAAGTAAAGTGTTGAATAACAATGGCGTGATCGCGATTAATATGGAAGAAAATATAGAATATGTGCTGCTGGGAAAAGGAATTGGTTTTGGAAAAAAAATCAGCCAGAGATTTGAAGCGCCGGATAACTGCACCCGGTATTCTTTAAAAGAAGATACGGAACGGGGGAGCGCAAAAGAACTGGCAAAAAGTATTTCTCCGGAATATCTGGAGATCGCAGATGAAATTTTGCAAAAAGCAGAGATGAGATTTGGCACGATTGACAGGAGAATCCTGTTTCCGCTGGCAGATCATATTTCTTTTGCAGCAGATCGTATCTTAAGCGGAGAACAGATCAGTAATCCATTGACAGAGGATATCCGGGTATTGTTCCACAGCGAGTATGAGGTTGCATCCCAACTAAAAGAAATTCTTCAGAAAAGACTGGGAATTGAGATTGATGCACATGAAATCGGATATGTAGCGCTTCATATTCACTCAGCAATCGAGGATGAGAGTGTATCGGCAGCAATGCAGATGGCAGGAGCAATCCGGGAATGTGTGCAGGTTCTGGAGCGGGAGAGTGGAAAAAAGATAGATGTCATGTCTCTTGCATATAACCGTCTGATGAATCATGTGAAATACATGGTCATGCGGGCAGTGCGGGGAGAGAGCATCAAGTTGGATATGAATGAATATATGGAAGAAAAACATCCGGAGTCATTTGCGCTGGCAGCAGCAATCTGTGAAAAAATTGAACGCGGCTGCAAGATCAGGCTGGAAAAAATGGAAGTCGGTTACCTGGCAATGCATATTGAACGTGTCTACCTGGATACATTAGGCGCGCAGAATGAAGAATAAAACGAAATATTCAGAATTTAATGAAAAATCAAACGAAATATGCTAAAATAATGTCATAACTTACACGAAAATCTTTCAATGAGAGGAGTGGATACTATGACAGAAGAATTTGTAAACCTTCGTTCCAGAAAAAATCCGAAAGCACGTATCAAATTGATGGGTGGACATTTTGCGACGATGAATTCGCACGTGAACACGTATATTGATATGTCTACTGTCAAGACACGGCATAATAATGCAAGAGAGACGGCAGCTACATTGGCAGAAGAGTACAAAACCGGTACTATGGTAGAAACCATCGTATGTCTGAAAAATACAGAAGTGATCGGCGCATTTATGGCAGAACATCTGGCGGATACAGGCAGGATTTCCATGAGTGCAGGAAATAATATTTCGGTTGTGACACCGGAGTTTGATACCATGGGACAGATACTGTTTCGGGACAGTAACCAGCGTATGATCGAAGGGAAGCAGGTACTGATCCTGACAGATTCTGTGACGACCGGTGCTTTGCTTGCAAAAGCCGTGGAAGCAGTGCTGTATTACGGTGGACGTGTATGTGGTATCTGTGCAGTATTCAGTGCGGTCAACCGGGCAGCAGGTATGGATGTCAGGTCAATCTTTACGGTTTCTGATCTGCCGGATTATAAAGGATATGCAGCCAAAGACTGCCCGCTGTGCAGGGAGGGGCAGAAACTGGATGGAATTGTCAATACATTCGGTCTTGTAAAATTCTGATCTGCTTCAGAATGCGGGAGCATAAACAAAAAAGACATTCGCCATGACGGTAGCGGATGTCTTTTTATGATTCATATTTATATCAAAAATTAAGCAATTCCGTTTACAGCTTTTGTAAGACGGGAAATCTTTCTGGAAACAGTTTTTTTGTGGTAAACACCTTTGCTTCCTGCTTTGCTGATCTCTCCGATTGCTGCTTTGAGAGCTGTTTTTGCAGCTTCCATATCTTTCTGAGCAACTGCAGCTTCTACTTTCTTTACAGAAGTCTTTACTCTTGATTTGATTGCTTTGTTTTTAGCAGCTTTTGTTTCGTTAACTAAAATTCTTTTTTTAGCAGATTTAATGTTAGCCAATCTGTACACCTCCAAATAGTATGAAATATTTTCAAATAGTGAATTCATAATCCCGCCAGACTCGGACACGGACGTTCTAACGGAACATACTCATTTATTTTATTCCAACTGGTCAGGGTTGTCAATACATATTTCTCAAATTATTGGAAATATTATCGGCAAATGGAGAAAAAGCGAGGTTGAGCGAAAATGTTGGAAAAGTATAGTGTTCGTACAGATTTGGCACTGGAGGAAAAGGAGCGTTTTGAGTCGGATCATGTCGAGATACAGGGAGTGATTCTGGAGGAGGACTATGATAAGGAAAAAGAAATCCGGATCACCCGGGTAAAGATTGAGACGGAAAAAGGTGCAAAAGCAATGGGGAAACCGGTGGGTACCTACATTACATTAGAAGCGCCGAATATGGCAGTGCCGGACACAGACTACCATAGAGAGGTTTCAGAGAAAATTGCAGGATTTGTGCAGGAGCTCTTAAAAGCGCAGAATGTAAAAACAGAAGAACTTTCCGTTCTGATTGTAGGGCTCGGAAACCGTCAGGTGACACCGGATGCGCTTGGTCCTTATGTGACAGACAATCTGTGTGCGACAAGGCATATTGTCAAGGAGTACGGAAAATATGCGATGGGAATGCAGCATGTGAATCTGGTCAGCACACTGGCTCCGGGTGTGATGGGACAGACGGGAATGGAAACTGTAGAGGTGGTCCGTGGTGTGGTAAAAGAAACGAAACCGGATCTTGTGATTGCAGTGGATGCGCTGGCAGCAAGAAACAGTCGGAGATTAAACCGTACGATCCAGATCGCAGATACCGGAATCCATCCGGGTTCCGGAGTGGGAAATCACAGAAACGGAATTACCAGAGAATCCATCGGAGTTCCGGTGATCGGGATCGGAGTTCCGACAGTTGTGGATGCGGCAACCATTGTCAATGATACGATGGAGAACCTGATTTTGGCGCTGGAATCTTCTGAGGCATTAAAAAGTGTGGGGGAAGTGCTCCGTTCTTACAATGCGGCAGAAAAGTATGAACTGATCAAAGAACTGATCGCTCCGCATTTAAACGGGATGTTTGTGACGCCAAAAGACGTGGATGAAATGGTGAAACAGATCAGCTATACGATTTCGGAAGGTTTAAATCTGCTTTTTTCTAACGCAGAAGAGTCATAAAAGGAAAATTTGTCTCATATAAATACCCCAGGTGTGTTGGCAGAAATCGTGCAAAGGACTGGTGTGGATATGAAGAGAGAACAAAGCCGGGCATGGATGCTGATGGCAGCGCTTGTGCTTCTGGCGGCGCTGATCGGAGGAAAAGAATTTTGGAGGGCATTTAGATATGAAAGCAGGCAGGTGTTACAGGAGTATACAGAAAAAATGTACATGCCCGGGGTGGCCTATCAGAGAGCGGATGAGACCAGAAGTTCGAAAGACTGGTTTCGGGAAAAAGCACTTTCCTGGCTGCCTTTAGTAAAATATGTTTCTGACAGGGAGAATCTGGAGCAGGAAGTGGAGGATGAGGAGACGCTGGCGAAAATACTGGAGAAGCAGGCCAACGATGAAAGCGTTGTGGATGCAGATGGGAATCTGGTGGGAGAGAGCAAGACTGCGGAAGTGCCGGCAAATCTGGGGGAGAGCAAATCTTCCATCGATATGTCGATTGAAAGACTGCGGGACTTTGACTATCTTTTGAGCAATTTTTATACGGTAGACAGTTCTACGATGATCGGACCGGAGCAGTTGAATGCAGATGATCTTCTTGGAAGGAGCATGAAGATCGACCGGAAGCAGAAGGGGCCGAAAATTTTAATTTTTCACACCCATTCCCAGGAAGAATTTGCAGATTCCATTCCCGGTGACCCCTCTACCAGTATTGTAGGAATCGGGGATTATCTGACAGAACTTTTGAATCAGAAAGGGATTGAAACGATCCATGATAAAGGTGTCTATGACATCATCAACGGACAGCTGGACAGAAGCAACGCGTATGAGTATGCAGAGGCAGGTGTGCGCCCGATTCTGGAAGCAAATCCGACCATTGAGGTAGCCATTGATCTGCACAGAGATGGTGTGGCAGAGGGGACACATCTTGTGACCGAGGTGAATGGAAAGCCGACAGCGAAGATCATGTATTTTAACGGACTGAGCAGAACACGGGCAAACGGAGATATCACCTATCTGCCAAATCCGTACATTCAGGATAATCTTGCCTTTTCTCTTCAGATGGAACTGGCATCTGAGAGGATGTTTCCCGGATTTGCCAGACACATTTATCTGCGTGCGTACCGCTATAATCTGCATCTGCTTCCAAAATCTCTTCTGATCGAGGCAGGGGCCCAGACCAATACGGTGCAGGAGATGAAAAATGCCATGGAAGTACTGGCGGAGACGTTGTGTCAGGTGATTGGATAAGAACGTACTTTCGAAAAAAGTGTTTGAAAAAAGAAGGAAAACATGATATTCTGAACGTTAGCGACAAATGGAAGAAGTTTGTATTAGGAGAGAAAATATGGGAAAAAGCAATACATATGATGCGGACAGTATTTCTGTTCTGGAAGGGTTGGAGGCTGTACGCAAAAGACCTGGAATGTATATTGGAAGTGTCTCGACAAAAGGACTCAACCATCTGATCTATGAGATTGTGGACAATGCAGTGGATGAGCATCTGGCGGGATTTTGTAAAAATATTCATGTGACACTGGAAAAGGACGGTTCTGCTACGGTGGAGGATGACGGACGAGGCGTTCCGGTGGGGATGCATCAGAAAGGAATCTCTGCGGCACGTCTTGTATATACGACATTGCATGCAGGCGGAAAATTTGACGATAGTGCCTATAAGACGAGCGGAGGACTGCACGGTGTTGGTTCTTCGGTTGTCAATGCGCTGTCCGTTTATATGGATGTGCAGATCAGCAGAGAGGGATATATTCACCACGACCGCTATGAGCGCGGAGTTCCAGTGGTGGAGTTGGAGGATGGACTGCTTCCAACCATCGGAAAGACAAGAAAGACCGGAACCAAGGTCAATTTTTTACCGGACGATACGATTTTTGAGAAGACAAAATTCCGGGCAGAGGAAGTGAAAAGTCGTCTTCATGAAACTGCTTATCTCAATCCCGAGCTGACGATTGTATTTGATGACAAACGTCCGGATTCGCAGGAACATATTGAATATCATGAACCGGATGGAATTCTGGGATTTATCCGGGATCTGAATCAGAAAAAGGAAGTGCTTCACGATCCGATCTACTTCAAGGGAACAGCAGAAGGAATCGAAGTCGAAGCGGCATTTCAGTATGTCAATGAGTTCCATGAGAACGTGCTGGGATTTTGCAACAATATTTACAATGCAGAAGGGGGAACCCATCTGACCGGATTTAAGACAACATTTACGACGGTCATGAATCAATATGCCAGAGAGCTTGGTATTTTAAAAGAGAAGGATTCGAATTTTACAGGAGCAGATATCCGAAACGGGATGACCGCGATTATTTCCATCAAGCATCCGGATCCGCGGTTTGAAGGGCAGACCAAGACAAAGCTGGACAACCCGGATGCAGCAAAAGCCACCGGAAAAGTGACCGGAGATGAGATTGTTCTGTATTTTGACCGGAACGTAGAGACGCTGAAAAAAGTATTGTCCTGTGCGGAGAAGGCTGCAAAGATTCGAAAGACGGAGGAAAAGGCGAAGACGAATCTTCTGACAAAGCAGAAATATTCGTTTGACAGCAATGGGAAACTGGCAAACTGTGAGAGCCGGGATGCAAAAAAATGTGAGATTTTTATCGTAGAGGGAGATTCTGCGGGCGGTTCGGCAAAGACAGCCAGAAACCGGAACTACCAGGCAATCCTGCCGATCAGAGGAAAGATCCTGAATGTGGAGAAGGCCAGCATTGACAAGGTGCTTGCCAACGCAGAGATCAAGACCATGATCAATGCATTTGGATGTGGATTTTCCGAAGGATACGGCAATGATTTTGACATTACAAAGCTTCGCTATGACAAGATCATCATTATGGCAGATGCGGATGTGGATGGAGCCCATATTTCGACATTGCTTCTGACGCTATTCTACCGGTTCATGCCGGAATTGATCTACGAGGGGCATGTCTATATTGCAATGCCGCCGCTTTATAAAGTGATGCCGAAAAAAGGAGAGGAAGAGTACCTGTATGATGACAAAGCTCTGGAAAAGTACCGGAGGACACATGATGGTGGATTTACTCTTCAGAGATACAAAGGTCTTGGAGAGATGGATGCAGATCAGCTTTGGGAAACGACGCTGAATCCGGAAACCCGGATTTTGAAGCTGGTAGAGATCGAGGATGCCAGAATGGCCTCCGGTGTGACGGAGATGCTGATGGGTACGGAAGTTCCGCCGAGAAGGGCGTTTATTTACGAAAATGCAACAGAGGCAGAACTGGATATATAGCAGAAGTTCAGGCTTAGAGGAGAAAAGATATGAGCAGTGAATCACAGATAATCAGAACAGAATACTCGGATGTGATGCGCAAGTCCTATATTGATTATGCGATGAGTGTCATCATATCCCGTGCCCTTCCGGATGTGAGAGACGGACTGAAACCGGTACAGAGACGGACACTTTACGATATGTATGAATTAGGGATCCGCTATGACAAGCCATACCGGAAATGTGCCCGTATCGTGGGAGATACGATGGGTAAATATCATCCTCATGGTGATAGTTCCATTTATGAGTCTTTAGTGGTTATGGCACAGGAATTCAAAAAGGGAATGGTGCTGGTGGACGGACATGGAAATTTTGGTTCCATCGAAGGCGACGGAGCAGCTGCCATGCGTTATACAGAAGCACGTCTGACCAAGTTTACTCAGGAGGCATACCTTGCGGATCTGGACAAGGATATCATTGATTTCGGACCGAACTTTGATGAGACAGAAAAAGAACCTCTGGTACTTCCGGTGCGGGTTCCGAATCTTCTTATCAATGGAGCGGAAGGAATCGCAGTCGGAATGGCAACGAGTATCCCGACACACAATCTGGGAGAAGTCATTGATGCGGTAAAGGCTTATATGAAAAATGACGCCATTACGACAAAACAGCTGATGAAATACATCAAAGGACCGGATTTTCCGACAGGCGGTATTGTGGTCAATAAAGATGATCTTCCTGAAATCTATGAGACCGGACAGGGGAAGATCAAGATCCGCGGAAAGGTAGAAGTAGAAGATTTAAAAGGCGGTAAAAAACAGCTTGTCATTACAGAAATTCCATATACCATGATCGGAGCCGGAATCGGAAAGTTTTTGAATGACGTCTGCAATCTTGTAGAAACAAAAAAGACAACAGATATCGTGGATATTTCCAACCAGTCTTCCAAAGAAGGAATCCGGATCGTACTGGAACTGAAAAAAGGCGCGGATGTGGAAAATCTGAAAAATATGCTCTACAAAAAGACGCGTCTGGAGGATACATTCGGAGTCAATATGCTGGCCGTGGCAAACGGAAGGCCGGAAACGCTGGGATTAAAGGCGATCATTGAGCATCATGTGGATTTTCAGTTTGAGCTGACCACGAGAAAATACAAAACGCTTCTCGCAAAAGAACTGGATAAAAAAGAAGTGCAGGAAGGTTTGATCAAAGCCTGTGACGTGATCGATCTGATCATTGAGATTCTGCGGGGAAGCAAGTCTGTCAAAGATGCCAAAGCATGTCTGACGCAGGGAATCACAGAGAACATCAAGTTTAAATCTCAGATTTCGAAAAAGATGGCGGCTATGCTCCGTTTTACGGAAAGACAGGCATCTGCAATTCTGGAAATGCGGTTGTATAAACTGATTGGTCTGGAAATTGAAGCGCTGCAGAAAGAACACGAGACAACGCTGAAAAATATTGCCCGCTATGAAGATATTTTGAATCATTATGATTCCATGGCAACGCTGATCATGGAAGAGCTGGATGCATTTAAAAAAGAGTATGGAAGAAAGCGCCGTACTGCGATTGAAAATGCAGAGGCGGCAGTGTTTGAAGAAAAGAAAGTAGAAGAGCAGGAAGTGATCTTTTTGATGGATCGCTTCGGGTATGCGAAAACAGTGGATGTGAGTGTGTATGAGCGAAACAAAGAGGCGGCAGACAGTGAGAATAAATATGTTGTAAATTGTCTGAATACCGGAAAAATCTGTCTGTTTACGGATACCGGAAAAATGCATCAGATCAAAGTGATGGATCTGCCATATGGAAGATTCCGGGATAAAGGCGTTCCGATTGACAATGTGAGCAATTACAGCAGCAGTGAAGAACAGATTGTGACGATCTGTGACGCACAGCAGATCGCGTTTGAGAAGCTTTTGTTTGCCACAAAGCAAGGAATGATCAAGCGAGTAGACGGCAGTGAGTTCCAGGTGGCAAAACGAACCATTGCAGCGACCAAGCTTCAGGAAGAGGATGCGCTGATCCATGTTGGGATGGTTCAGGAGAATCAGAATATTGTGCTGCAGACAAGAGATGGATATTTCTTAAGATTTCTGACCGCAGAGATTCCAGAAAAGAAAAAAGGTGCGGTCGGCGTGCGCGGAATCAAGCTTCAGAAAACGGATGAGCTGGAGCAGATCCATCTGTTTGAAGAGGGAGCAGATATAAAAGTGAAATATGGAGAAAAAGAAGTGACCTTGAACCGTCTGAAACTGGCTAAGAGAGACGGTGTCGGGACGAAGCAGAGGAAGTGATAAACATAAATTTGATTTATCCCTTGCTTTCACCAGATAATGGTGCTATACTGTCTATAGTTACATAATCAATCCGGCAGAAGAGTGAACGAAAGTTCACTCTTCTTTGTATGATAGGGCTTTTTACATATCATGCGGTCATGCGGGAGAAGATAACGATACTGGAAAATAAAAAAGTGAGATAGAAAGGAAGTTTGACGTGTCAAGAAGAGAAGAATATGAAAAACAGACAGAAGAACTTTTAGAGCCGATCGTAGCAGAACAGGGATTCGAGCTGGTAGATGTAGAATATGTAAAAGAAGCAGGAAACTGGTATCTGAGAGCATATATCGACAAGCCGGGAGGGATCACAGTGGATGACTGCGAAGTGGTAAGCAGAAGATTTTCAGACATTCTGGATGAGAAAGACTACATCGAAGATTCCTATATTTTTGAGGTGAGCTCTCCAGGGCTTGGAAGACCTTTGAAGAAAGAAAAAGATTTTATCAGAAGCGTGGGACAGGAAGTGGAGATCCGTACGTACCGTGCGATTAACAGACAGAAAGAATTTGTTGGAATTCTGAAAGAATTTGATCAGAACACAGTGACGATCTCATATGAAGATGACAGTACACAGACATTTGAAAAAAGTGAAATTGCACTTATCCGTTTAGCGTTGGATTTTTAAATTAGGAGGAAATGAAACAATGAACACAGAATTAATGGAAGCTTTGACAATTCTTGAAAAAGAGAAGAACATCAGCAGAGATACCATGATGGATGCGATTGAAAACTCTCTCATCAGTGCCTGCAAAAACCACTTCGGGACATCGGATAACATCAAGGTGATCATGAACAGAGAGACCTGTGATTATGCTGTTTACGCAGAAAAAGAAGTAGTTGAGGAAGTGTTTGATCCGGCAATCGAGATCACACTGGAAGATGCGGAAGAGATTGATTCTGCACTGCAGATCGGAGATGTTTGTCAGGTTCCGGTACAGTCCAAAGAGTTTGGACGTATTGCAACAATGAATGCGAAAAACCTGATTCTTCAGAAGATCCGCGAGGAAGAAAGAAAAGTAGTATACGATCAGTATTTTGAAAAAGAGAAAGACATTGTAACAGGTATTGTGCAGCGTTATGTTGGCAAAAATATCAGTGTCAATCTGGGTAAAGCAGATGCCATGCTCACAGAAAATGAGCAGGTCAAAGGAGAAGTGTTTAAACCGACAGACCGCATTAAATTGTACATTGTAGAAGTGAAGAACACTCCGAAGGGACCAAAGATCCTGGTTTCCCGTACACATCCGGAACTGGTGAAACGTCTGTTTGAAGCAGAAGTTGCAGAGGTGAAGGACGGAACCGTTGAAATCAAGAGCATTGCCCGTGAGGCAGGATCCCGTACAAAGATGGCTGTATGGTCAAATGATGAGAATGTAGATCCGGTCGGAGCATGTGTCGGAATGAACGGTGCCAGAGTCAATGCGGTTGTGGAAGAGCTCAGAGGAGAAAAGATCGACATCATCAACTGGAGTGATAACCCGGCTCTTCTGATCGAGAATGCCTTAAGTCCTGCAAAGGTGATCTCTGTTATGGCAGATCCGGATGAAAAAGTGGCAAGTGTTATTGTGCCGGATTACCAGTTGTCTCTTGCAATCGGAAAAGAAGGTCAGAATGCAAGGCTGGCAGCGCGTCTGACAGGATATAAGATCGACATTAAGAGCGAGACACAGGCGATCGAGTCCGGAGAACTCCCGGAGGATTACATGGATCAGATGAACATGATGGAAGAAGACGGATATGCAGAGGATTATGAGGAAACTGTCAACTATACAGACGGATATCCGGAAGATGCAGATGCATACGAAGAGATTGAGTTTGTAGAGGCAGAGGAAGAATAAACTCTTTTGAGAGGTGAGGTATTTGAACGGTAAAAAGAAAATTCCGATGCGCAAATGTGTCGGATGTGGAGAAATGAAAGCCAAAAAGGAACTGCTCAGAGTTCTGCGGACAGAAGACGATGAATTTGTATTGGATACGACCGGCAGAAAAAACGGACGGGGTGCTTATGTCTGTCTTTCAAGTGAGTGTTTTGCAAAGGCGGTAAAAAATAAAGGGCTGGAACGTTCGTTTAAGCAGGCAATTCCAAAAGAAGTATATGAACGGCTGGAAAAGGAGATGGAACAATTTGAAGCAAGATAGAGTGCTGTCCCTGATCGGGCTGGCCACAAAGGCAGGAAAATGTGCCAGTGGTGAATTCATGACAGAAAATGAGACAAAATCCGGGAAAGCTGTACTGGTGATCGTAGCGGAAGATGCATCGGATAACACCAAAAAGAAATTCCGGGATATGTGTAAGTTTTATGAGGTTCCAATTTATTTTTACGGAGATAAAGATACCTTAGGGCATGCAATGGGAAAAGAGTTCCGTGCATCTCTGGCGATATTGGACGAAGGATTTGCAAAAGGAATTCGAAAACAACTGGAAATAAAAAATAATACGATTGCATAGAGGAGGTAGTTTGAGTATGACGAAATTAAGAGTGCATGAACTGGCAAAAGAGCTGGGGATGGAAAATAAAGACCTGATGGAGATTCTGGAGAAAAAGAATGTGGAGGCGAAAACTTCCATGGGCTCCATTCCGGATGAGGTCGTAGCAGAACTGCGCAGCGGGCACGCAGGAAAAGGAACATCGGAAGATGCTCCGAAAAAGAAAAATATCGTACAGGTATTCCGCCCACAGAATTCGAAGAGCGGAAACCGCCGCCCGGGAGGATCCCGTCCGGGAAATGGACAGAACACACAGGGAACATCCCGTCAGGATCGTCCGGCAGGCGGAAGAAACGGACAGCGTCCGGCTTCCGGTCAGAATGGATCCCGTCAGGATCGTCCGGCGAGAGGGCCGCAGGCAAATGGAGAGAGAGAGAACAGAAGACCACAGGAAGGACGCCCGGCAGGAAACCGACGTCCGGAAGAGGGACAGAGAGGCGGTTTCCGTCAGAATCGTCCGGCAGATGGAAGAAACGGGCAGCGTCCGTCTTCTGCTCCAAACGGTCAGAGAGGAAACCGTCGCCAGGACGAGGGGGCAAAAAATGGTCAGCGTCCGGATTCCAGAAGAAACGACAGAAATGACAGAAACGACAGAAATTCAATTCCGTCGCCATTGGTAGAGCAGCAGAAACCGCAGCGCAATAAAGCAAAAGATAAAGAAAAAGATTACAAGAAAAAAGAAAACAGAGAAGAAGGATTTGAAAGCAAGGGCAAAAAAGGCAGAAAGCAGAAGCCGACAGTAGAAGTGCAGAGACCACAGCCAAAGCCGGAAGTGAAAAAGGAAGAGGAAATCAAACAGATCACAATCCCGGAAGTACTGACAATTCAGGAACTGGCAGACAAGATGAAAGTGGTACCGTCTGTGATCGTAAAGAAACTGTTCATGCAGGGCAAGATCGTAACAGTGAATCAGGAAATTGATTTTGAGACAGCAGAAGAAATCGCAATGGAATTTGAGATCCTTTGTGAAAAAGAAGAAGTTGTAGATGTCATTGAAGAGCTTCTCAAAGAAGATGAAGAAGATGAAGCTACTATGGTAAAACGTCCTCCTGTTGTATGTGTTATGGGACACGTTGACCATGGAAAGACTTCTCTGTTGGATGCGATCCGTGATACCAGTGTGACAGACCGCGAGGCAGGTGGAATCACACAGCACATCGGTGCTTCTGTAGTAGAGATCAACGGAGAAAAGATCACATTCCTGGATACACCGGGACATGAGGCGTTTACTGCAATGCGTATGAGAGGAGCAAATTCTACAGATATTGCGATTCTTGTAGTTGCAGCAGATGACGGTGTGATGCCGCAGACGATCGAGGCGATCAACCATGCCAAAGCAGCGGGAATTGAAATTATCGTAGCGATCAATAAGATCGATAAGCCAAGTGCAAATATTGAGCGTGTAAAACAGGAACTGACAGAGTATGAACTGATTCCGGAAGACTGGGGCGGAAGCACGATTTTCGTACCGGTATCCGCGCATACAAAAGAAGGAATTCAGGAGCTTCTCGAGATGGTTCTTCTGACAGCAGAAGTGATGGAGCTCAAAGCAAATCCGAACCGTGTGGCAAGAGGACTTGTGATCGAGGCAGAGCTGGATAAAGGAAAAGGTTCTGTTGCGACAGTGCTCGTACAGAAAGGTACCCTTCGTGTGGGAGATGCCATTGCAGCAGGATCCGCACACGGAAAAGTAAGAGCCATGATGGATGACAGGGGAAGACGTGTAAAAGAAGCAGGTCCGTCCCAGCCGGTAGAAATCCTCGGATTGAATGAGGTTCCGCAGGCAGGAGAAGTCTTTGTGGGATGCGAGTCAGAAAAAGAAGCAAGAAACTTTGCAGAGACATTTATTTCACAGCACAGAGTGAAGATGCTTGAAGAGACAAAATCCAAGATGTCTCTGGATGATCTGTTCAATCAGATTCAGGAAGGAAACTTAAAAGAACTCAACATCGTAGTGAAAGCAGATGTACAGGGTTCTGTGGAAGCAATCAAACAGAGTCTGATCAAATTGTCAAATGAAGAAGTTGTGATCAAGATCATTCACGGCGGAGTTGGTGCGATCAATGAATCCGACGTGATTCTGGCATCTGCTTCCAATGCGATCATCATCGGATTTAACGTGCGTCCGGATGCGACAGCGAAGGAGATTGCAGACCGTGAAGGCGTTGACTTAAGACTTTACAGAGTCATCTACAATGCGATTGAAGATGTGGAAGCGGCAATGAAAGGTATGCTGGATCCGGTATTTGAAGAGAAGGTACTGGGACACGCAGAAGTACGTCAGACATTTAAGGCATCCGGAGTGGGAACGATTGCAGGTTCTTATGTACAGGACGGTACTTTTGAACGAAATTGTTCTGTTCGTCTGACACGTGACGGCATTGTGATCTTTGACGGACCTCTGGCATCTCTGAAACGATTCAAGGATGATGTGAAAGAAGTCAGAGCCGGATACGAGTGCGGTTTCGTATTTGAAAACTATAATGATATCAAAGAAGGCGATCTTGTAGAAGCATACAAGATGGTAGAAATAGAAAGAAAATAAGGAGCAGTTATGAGGAAAAACAGTATTAAAAACACAAGAATCAATACTGAAGTCCAAAGAGAACTGAGCAACATCCTACGCGGAGGCATCAAGGACCCGAGAGTGGCGCCGATGACTTCCGTGGTAGCGGTGGAAGTAGCACCTGATCTGAAGACATGTAAGGCATACATCAGCGTGCTGGGAGATAAGAAAGCCCAGGAAGATACGATCACAGGACTTCAGAGTGCAGAAGGATATATCCGGCGTGAACTGGCAAGAACGATCAACATGCGCAATACACCGGAGATCCGGTTTATCATGGATCAGTCCATTGAGTACGGTGTCAATATGACGAAAAAAATCAATGATCTGACCAAAGATTTGAAAAGTGAGGATGAATAAATAAGCATGAAAATTGTATTATCTGATATTTTGAAGGGAAAGAAGCGGATCGCGCTCTCCGGTCATGTTCGGCCGGACGGAGACTGTGTAGGATCGTCGATGGGATTGTACCTGTATCTTACAGAGCAGTTTCCGGAAATAGAAGTTGATCTGTATCTGGAAAAGATACCGGCATCCTTTTCCATAATCTCGCGTACAGAGGAAATCAGACATACACTTTCAGAAGAGACGGCATATGATCTGTTTATCTGTCTGGACTGTGGGGACGAACAGCGGCTCGGACCGTTTGCACCGTTACTTCGACAGGCTGCACATACGGTTTGTATCGATCATCATGTGAGCAATGATGCATTTGCAGAGTTAAATTACATTCGCCCGGAGGCAAGTTCTACATCAGAGCTGGTTTATACACTTCTGGAAGATGAGAAGATCAGTAAGGCATGTGCGGAAGCACTGTATATGGGAATCGCACATGATACGGGAGTATTTCAGTACTCCTGTACCTCTCCGGAGACGATGGAGGCAGCCGCACAGTTGCTTAGAAAAGGAATTGACGGCAGTGAGATTATCGAAAAAACTTATTTTGAGAAGACCTATATCCAGAATCAGATCTTAGGGAGAGCGCTTTTAGAAAGCATGCTGGTTTTAGAAAAACAGGTGGTCGTTTCTGTTGTATCCAGAAAAGAGATGGAATTTTTCGAGGCAGTTCCAAGCGATCTGGAGGGAATCGTGGCTCAGCTTCGGCAGACCAAAGGTGTGGAAGTGGCGATTTTTCTGCATGAGACGGACACCCGGGAGTATAAGGTCAGTCTGCGTTCCAAGGGCAAAGTCAATGTAAGCAGTATTGCTCAGTATTTTGGTGGAGGCGGTCATGTGCGTGCAGCAGGGGTTACAATGAAAGGTTCTGCGCACGATGTGATCAACAATCTGCTTAGACAGATTACATTGCAGCTAAAAGAGGCATAGAAGAGAAAGACAGGAATTGTTATGGTAAATGGAATTCTGAACGTATACAAAGAAAAAGGATACACATCCCATGATGTAGTGGCAAAGCTGCGTGGAATTGTGGGGCAGAAGAAGATCGGACATACAGGCACGCTGGACCCGGATGCGGAAGGCGTGCTTCCTGTTTGTCTGGGAAGAGCAACAAAGGTATGTGATATGCTCACGGAAAAGGATAAAACATACGAGGCGGTCCTGTTGCTTGGAAAAGAGACCGATACCCAGGATATTTCAGGAACTGTGCTGAGAGTGGGAGAGACAGAAGGACTCACGCAGGAGCAGGTAAAAGACTGTGTGATGAGTTTTGTGGGGGAATATGATCAGATACCGCCCATGTATTCTGCACTGAAAGTAAACGGCAAAAAGCTGTATGAGCTGGCACGGGAAGGGAAGACGATCGAGCGCAAAAGCCGCAAAGTTGAAATCAAAGAGATCCGGATCCTGGAAATGGCACTGCCGCGTGTGAGGATGGAGGTTTCCTGTTCCAAGGGAACCTATATCCGGACATTGTGTCACGATATCGGTGAAAAGCTGGGTTGCTTTGGATGTATGGAGTCGCTTCTTCGTACAAAGGTGAGCCGTTTTGAGATTGAGAGCAGTCTGAAGCTTTCAGAAATACAGAAAAAAAGAGAGGAAGGAAAGCTTTCAGAGATTATAACCCCTCTGGATGCAGTGTTTTTCCAATATCCTGCCGTGACGGTAAAAAAAGAGGGGCAGGCGCTTGCGTATAACGGAAATGAGATTCCAATCCGCTTTGTAACAGATATGGAAGAAAGAAAAAATCAGGAATGGATACGTGTATACGATCTGGAAAATCATTTTATCGGTATCTTCTGTTTTGATAAAAACAGGAAAAAACTTACTGTGGAAAAGATGTTTCTGGATCAGGAAGAAATAAGAGGATGATTATGCAGTACGTAACAGACTTAAGCAAATATCAGACAGAAAACAGGACAGCTGTCACACTCGGAAAGTTTGACGGTCTTCACCGAGGACATCAGGAACTGATCAGCCGGATTCAAAGATTTGCGGATCAGGAAAAAGCGGAAAGTGTTGTTTTTGCATTTGATATGGGGAAAGAAGCATTGATGACAGGCGAGGAAAAGAAAGCATATCTGGAAGGATGTGTGGATACGCTGATCATCTGTCCGTTTACTGAGGCAATCCGTGAGATGGAAGCAGAGGAATTTATTGAAAAGATCCTGATTGAACAACTGCATGCCGCATACATTGCAGTGGGAACAGATTTTCATTTTGGTCATCAGAAGCGAGGAGATATCTGTATGCTGAAACAGTATGCAAAGCGCTATGGATATGAGCTGGAGATTGTAGAAAAGGCAGTGTATCGAAAAAGGGAAATCAGCAGTACCTATATCAGAGAGGCGCTGAAAGTCGGCAATGTGGAACTTGCAGAAAAGCTTTTGGGATACCGATACCGTACAGAGGGCGTTGTAGAGCATGGACAAAAGCTCGGGAGAACGCTGGGATTTCCCACTTTGAATGTCGCATGGAAGCCCGAAAAAGCAGCCCCCCGGTTTGGCGTATATGCATGCAGAGTAAAAATGGATGGAACCTGGTATTGCGGAATCGGCAATCTGGGGATCAAACCGACGGTAACGGATGCAAAACGGATTTTGACAGAGGTGTATGTATTTGATTATAAGGGAGATGCATACGGAAAATATGTGGAGATTGAATTCTGTGCGTTTGAGAGACCGGAGAGCAGATTTGCATCTCTGGAGGAGTTAAAAACACAGGTGGATCGAGATATTTTATTTGGTATGGAGTATTTTCGGGCGCAGCAGTGAGGTGGTTTATGAAGAAAGGGAAGAAAAAACCAAGTTTTCGTACAAAGCTGATCTTTCTGACTTTGTCGGCCTGTATTATTTCGACATTGATTCTTGGAATCGCACAGATGGTGTTGTCCGTTTTTCATTTTTCGAGACAGGCTCGTTCTGACCTGGGATTTTATCTCGAGAATACAAGCGGGCAGTTTGATACAAGAATCAAAAATATGGAAAATATGGTGATTTCTCTGCGGCATAATAATGTGCTGAAACATTTTATCGCGGGAGAAGCGTACAATGAGCAAGAAGCAAGGGAGCAGTTTGCAAACAGTACCGATTTGTTTTCGGAAATGAATATGGTTGATTCCGCCTCTCCGTTTATCGACTGCATCTATCTGTTTAATGAAAACGGAGAATGGGTGAGCAGTCGTTTCTACCCGGAGACAGTGGAAAATATGGAGCTTCAGAATCAAATTTATAAAGAAATCAATTCCAGTTTTTTGAAAAGCAGCAATGAATACTGGTATATGACACATGATGAACGCGCGTATGTATGTATGCGTGTATACAATGAGGAGATGGAGGAGTCCGGCTGCTGCATTATTTCCCTTGGAAAAAGTGCGGTGGATACGTTGTTTTCCAAAACAAAAGAATATCCGGAAAGCAGCTGGCTGATCACAGGAGAAAAAGGACAGATTCTGTTTGCAAATGAAAAGGGAAAAGAACAGGCAAAACAGATGCTGGAAATTCAGGATTTGGGAAGCAGTGAGGAAAAGATCGGAAATCAGATGACTCTCTTTTATGGAGGGAAAACCGGGTTTGGGATTGAACTGAGGATGGCACTTCCCAAGAATCTGATCTATGCCTCGATCCGTTCCACCGTACAGCCTTTTGCAGTGATTTTTCTGATCGTGATCGGAATCACGGCGATTGTCGTATTTGCGGTATCCATGAGAATGACACGTCCGCTGAAGTTTATCGGAGAAGATATCCGGAAATTTGGAAACGGCAGACTGGATGCGCAGATGCGGGAATTTGATACAAGAGAGTTTGATGAGATCAGCACACGGTTTAATGAGATGACCGGGCAGATCAAAAATCTGATCACGGAAGTCTATGAAAAACAGCTTCTTGCTACACAGGCTCAGGTAAAATATTTGCAGTCTCAGATCAATCCGCATTTCATGTTTAACATTTTATCCATGCTCAGTATGAAAGCAGGATTGCAGGGAAACAAAGAACTGCAAAAGCTTTTGAGCGCATTTTCCAGACTGATTCAGGGAAAGATTTTCCGGAACGGAGAGATTGAAATCCCGTTATTTCAGGAGATGGAGTTGATCGAGTTTTATCTGCTTTTACAGGGAGAGCGGTTTGCAGGAAAGATTACATATGATATACTTTGCAGTGAAGAAGTGAAAAATGCCAGAATTCCGCGGCTGAGTGTGGAACCATTGGTGGAAAACGCTGTTTCACACGGTCTCGAACCGAAACCGGGAAGCGGTCATATCAGGGTGGAAGCAAAAGAAGAAAATGGGAAGCTGCGGATTCAGATCAAAGATGACGGAGTCGGATTTGATGTGGAAGAGCAGAAGAAGAACAAAGGGCAGGCGGTGGAAGATGAGAAGCATACGCACATCGGTCTTACCAATACACAGCAGATGCTTCATACGATATACGGTGAAGAAGCATCGATGAAGATTGAGAGTACACCGGGTGCGGGTACTTGTGTAACGATGTGTCTGCCGTTGGAAAAAGGGGGAAGAAAGTCATGTGGAGAGTGATGATTGCAGATGATGAACCATATATCCGGGAAGGGTTGGAAAAGCTGATTCCCTGGGAGGAGCTTGGATGCGAGCTGATCTATGTTGCGGAGAATGGTCAGGATCTGTTGGAACAGATCCGCAGCTGTCCGCCGGATATTGCGATCATTGATATAAAAATGCCGCTGATGGACGGCATGGAAGTTGCGGAATACATTTATAAAAATCATATCCGGACGTCTGTGATCTTTCTGACTGCGTATGCGGATTTTCAGTATGCACGAAAGGCAATTCAGTACCAGGTGAGTGATTATATTGTCAAAACAGCAGCTCTGGAAGAAATTCCGGCAGCCATTGCAAATATCAAACAGCGGCTGGAGAGTGAAAATATGACCTGGTATCGGATGCTCCTGGTAACACCGGTGCGTCAGGGTGAAAAGGTGAGAAAATTCTTTCTGCATGCCTTTCATTCGTTTGAATACCGCGCTCTTTCACCCGGAACGGAGGAAGAAGGACTGGTGCTTACAGTCAATGACAGTGAACGGACAGAGGAAATCTTCAGCTGTTGTGAGAAAATGAAAGCCTTTTGTAAAAACTTTCTTGGAGAGACGCCGCAGATTTTGTGCAGCCGGGCCTATCAGCAGGGAGATGATTCTTCCTTGCTCTATGAACAGACAAAGGCCTACGCCAAGGGAAGAAGTGCAGAGCAGATTTTGATCGTGCCGCAGAATGCAGAAGAGGGAGATGGGACAGATACATTGTTAAAGCGTGTTCAGACCTATATCCGGAACCATTATACAGAGCGCCTGACACTGGCGGATATTGCGGAGGCAGTCCATGTCAGCTCCAGTTATCTGAGTCGGTTTTACAAATTGAAGGCAGGAGAGAACCTGTTTGATACGATTAATTCTCTTCGTGTGGAAAAAGCCAAAGAACTGCTTTTAAGAGGAGACAAGAAAATCTATGAGATCGCAGCATTGACCGGTTTTGAGGATACGGCATATTTTTCAAAGGTGTTTAAGAAATATGCAGGATGTCCGCCAAAGGAATACGAGCAGTCCGGAGGAAGAAATCTATGAGAAAAGGAACGTGGGTTTTACTGCTTCTTATGACGGCCTGTCTGCTCGGAGGCTGCAGTAAGGAGAGCGCGGAGCAGACAGAGATTACGCTGATACATGGTTGGGGCTCCATGGAATCGGAGCATGTCAGAATGCGGCAGATTTATAAGGATTTTGAAAAAGAGCACCCGGAGATCAAGCTGAATCTGATGTCCATGACTTCATCGGATGAGGTGATCAAAAAGACAAAAAACATGCTTTCTGTTGGAGAGGTTCCGGATCTGATTTTTACAGGAGGCTACGGAAAAGATTCGGTGTACCGCTTTATGGAAGAAAAAAACAAAGCGGCAGACCTTATGCCTTATCTGGAGAAAGATCAGGAATTTGCAGACTCTGTAGCGCCGGAGATCATTTCCTACTGGCAGAAGGACGGGAAGCTGTATACCCTGTCAGATGTACTGTTGCTTGGAGGGGGATACTGGTATAACGCGGATATTTTTGAAAAAGCGGGGATTGAATCGGTACCGGAGACCTGGGATGAGTTTCTGGAGGCTTGTGAGAAGATACAGAGCTGGTCACAGAATGAAGGAAAATCGGTGATCCCGGTACAGATTACGAAAGAAAACAGTGCTTATCTGGCAGATGCCCTGCTTTTGGACACTTCCAAAGAAGCACAGGACGCAGTGGAAAATCATTCGATGATGCTAAGTGCAAAAGAACTTTTTCCGGTTTTAGAGACAATGAAGCAGATCAGACAATATGGGGACAGTACAGACAAAAATTATGGATACAGGGACGAAGGAAGTATGTTCAACAGTGGAAATACAGCCATGTATATCAATGGAGTGTGGGCAAGTAAGCTGATCGATGAAAAAATCGATGCCTGCTATGCACCGTTTCCGGGAAAGAATGGCAGCACGATCGCCAGTTCTTCCGTATGTCTGGGATATATTGTAGGCAATACCGGGAATCAAGAGACAATGGATGCCAGTGTTGAATTTTTAAAGTATATGCTCAGCGAAAAGGTACAGAAGCGGATTCTTCTGGAAACCGGACAAATGCCGTCCAGCCCAAAGATACATTTGGAAGAATATAAGGAGCAGATTCCGAGGATGTGCAATGCTGTGGAAGCAATTCGTGGAGCAGACCGTATCATTGAGGTGCCGGACAATCTCTGGACGGCAGATCAGCTGGAAAACTTTCGGAACCAGATTATGGAAGTTCTTAACGGGACTTTGGATGAAGAGCAGTTTTGTACAAATTTATATCAATAGTTGCAGCGTCATATCATGAAAATGGTATGGCGCTTTTCATAAATATGACAAAACAGAGGTAAATAAATTACAAGAAAACGGCAGAATCATAAATATATTACAAAAAACAGGAAATTGACACGGAAAAACCAGAAATAATGCAAGAAAGTGTCAATTCTATCCATAGAGTCAGGCTGATGATCATGATATTCTAAATTCAACAGGAAATCGAAGGAGGATTTAGTAATGAAAAAGAAAAGAATCATCAGCCTGATTTTGGCTACAACTATGGCGGCAACAGTAGTCGTTTCCGGATGTGGGAAATCCGGTGACTCTGAGAAAACAGATGACGGCAAAAAGAAAACAGAAGCATCTGATGACAAGGTATTGGAGTTTTATCATGGATATTATCAGGATGCAAGCGAATGGGCACCTGCACAGGTTATGCGCGATATCTATGACGAGTTTGCAAAAGAGCATGCAGATGGAGAAGTGGAATTTAAAGCAATTCCGACAGAGGATATCGACAGTGTGGTAGAAAATAAAGTGGCAGGCGGAAGCTATCCGGATATGGTGGATCTGGCAGGACGGTCTGTATCACTGGCAGCGATCAGTCAGGATTTGCTCCTTGACATGAAACCATACATAGATGAAGAAGGAATCAAAGACAACGTTGGAATCAACTATACACAGAACGACGTGGATGGAAAGATTTATACGGTTCACGATCAGCTTCTGACACTGGGATACTGGTACAATGACAAGGTGTTAAAAGACGCAGGAGCAACAACACCGGATACATGGAAGAACTGGAGCGATTTTGAAGGAGCAATGGAAAAAGTACGTTCCGCAGGCGGAGATGTGTATGCATATGGTGCCGGTCAGGGATCTACAAGATGCTTTAACGCAATCCTCGGTATGTCCGAAAATGGAAGAAAAATCGTAGGAGAGCCTCTGACAGAAGAAGCAATCGAATCCAAAGAGTTTGAAGAAGCATTCAAACAGGTGGCAAATATGGATCAGAAAAACGGATCTTCCAATGCCAGCAGCAATGCCGATGACGGTGCAAACGACTGGGCAGCAGACTTCAACAAAGGACAGTCTGCAGTGTTCTTCAACGGAGTATGGGCAGCAGGCGGATTTGAAGATACTACAAACTTTAAACCGGCAATCTTCCCGGGAAGCGTTTCCTTATCTTCTGCAAGCGGCGGAATCACAGCAGCAAATGATATGAGTGATGCAGAAAAAGAACTGGCACTGGAATTTGTAAAATATATGACAAGTGATGAAGTACAGACAAAGATCTTCAAAGAAGTAGGTGCAAACCCATGTACAACAACACTGGATCTGAATGCACTGGCAGAAGGATCTGACGAGAAAACAAAACTTCTTGCAGAGGCATGTTCTCAGGCAAATGATGCAGAATATGTGATTGCAACAATCGATTCTACATGGGGAACAGATATTGCAAATGCGATCGGTAACAAACTGATCGAATCTACCGTTTCCGGAACTGATGTAAATGCAAAATTTGAAGAATTAAAGAGTGAACTGATCGGTCTGATTGGTTAATTGTAAATCATGGAAGCTGCTCTTTGCAGGAGGTATTTAAGGAGCAGCTTCCTTCTCTATGAAATTTTCCAGAGTAGGAGGTAGCAAAATGGAAATAACCGGAAAAAAACAAAAGTTGAGAAAGAATGCGTTTATTCTCTTCTTTCTTTTACCGACTCTGGTCTGCTTTTGTGTGTTTTATTTATATCCGATCGCAACGGTGGTCATCAGTTCCTTTGCAAAATGGGACTACACGAATTTGAATGATATGCAGATGTATTCCTTTGGACATCTGTTTGACAACTATAAATATATTTTTGAGAAATATCCGTATTTCTGGGAAGGACTTAGAAATTCCTGTATCTGGGCATTGTGCGGACTTGTAGTCCAGGTTCCGATCGCGACAGGAGTGGCACTGGTAATCTCCAAGAAATGCAGAGGATGGAAGCTGGCAAGAAATATTTACGTGATACCGAATATTATTTCTTCGGCAGCAATGGGATTGATCTTCTTACAGCTGTACAATCCGAAGTATGGTATTATCAATGAAATTATCCGTGTTTTTGTGCCGAATTTCCAGGACAACGTACTGTTTATACCAAAGGTAAATATGATCGCTTTGACCTGCGCATACATCTTCTTTGCAGGAACAAACATGATCATGGTTCTGGGACAGATTTCTGCAATACCGGAAGAGGTTCGTGAGGCGGCACTTTTGGATGGAGCCAAAGGATGGACACTGGATCGTTGTATCGTTCTTCCATTGATTAAAGATACAATAAAGACAATCAGTATTCTCTCCGTATCCGCAGGATTCCTGTTGTATAATGAAGTTTATTTCCTGACGAACGGAGCAGCAGGAACAAAGAGTATCAGCTTCCTGATCCGTGAACTGGCAGTTGTCAGTCCAAGAGCACAGTACGCACGTGCAAATGCGATCGGTGCGATTCAGATCCTGGGAGGTCTGGTATTGATCCTGATCATTAATATGCTGTTTCGTGAGAGAAAACAGAAAGGAGGCAGAAGATGATGAGCAGACAGAGAAAAGGCAAAGAAAATGAAGCGGTCCATGGAGTGGGGACTTTTGGAAAGATCGTTTCGTATGTTGTGATGATTCTGGTATGTTTCATCTCCCTGTTTCCGGTTATTTGGGTGGCAATTTCCTCGTTGAAGGCAGATCCTCTGGCAGAGCCGGGATTTACTCTGCCAAGTGCACTTTGTTTTGATGGATATATCGGAGTATTCCGGGACATGCATATTATGAGATACTTCTTTAACAGTTTTAAAGTGGCAGGTATTTCTGTCGTATTAAGTATCATCATGATTTCCATGTCAGCGTATGTTGTGGCAAGAATGAACTTTAAATTTAAATCGGTGGTCAGCGTCATGTTGATGTCTACATTGTTTATTCCACCGACAGCGATGACATTCCCGGTTTATAATCTGATCAACAGTATGGGAATCAACGATACGCATGCAGGATTGATTTTAATCTATACATGCAGCGGTATCGCAGTCAGCTTTATGGTCATCAAAAACTATTTCCTGACGATACCGGTAGAGCTGGAAGAAGCAGCGCGTATTGACGGCTGCGGTTATACACAGACATTTTTCAAGATCATGCTGCCGATCGCACGTCCGGGAATCCTGACAGCAGCAATGCTGGCGTTTATGAATTACTGGAATGAATACTACTGGGCATCTATGGTACTGACAACAAAAGAACTGAAGACTGTTCCGGCGATTCTGGCACAGTTCCAGAATGCATTTTCTACGAACTACAACGGAATGTTTTCCGCAATCGTTGTAATTCTGCTTCCGCCGGTGATCTTGTTCTGCTGTTTCAGCAAGTACTTTATTGAAGCACTGTCTGGTGGGGCAGTAAAAGGCTAAAAGGAGAGAAAAAACATGAAACAAGTAACAGCCATTCTTTTGGGAGCCGGACAGAGAGGGGCAGAGGCTTATGCCTCTTATGCCCTGGATTATCCCAATGAATTGAAATTTGTAGCAGTAGCGGAACCAAGAGCGGATCGACGGGAAGAGTTTGCAAAGCTTCATGATATTGCACCTCAAAACGCTGTGGAATCGGACATGGAGCTTTTGAACCGTCCGAAAATGGCGGACTGTGTTCTGATCTGTACACAGGATCAGATGCATTATGAGGCATTGAAGCTGGCTGTGGAAAAAGGCTATCACATTTTATGTGAAAAACCGATCTCACCTGTAAAATCTGAACTGATCGAGATCGGGGAGATCGCAAAGAATTATGACAAGGTGATCAGTATTTGCCACGTGCTGCGTTATTCTCCATTTTTCAGAGAGCTGAAACGGCTTCTGGATGAAGGAGCGATCGGTCAGCTTGTTGATATCCAGCATATTGAGAGTGTGGGATACTGGCATATGGCACACAGCTTTGTACGTGGTAACTGGAGAAACAAGTCCTTAAGCAGTCCGATGATCCTGCAGAAGTGCTGTCATGATATGGACATCTTATTATGGCTCGTAGGTGCGTCCTGTACAAGACTTACAAGCTTCGGAAATCTGATGCATTTTAAAGAAGAAAATGCACCAGAAGATGCTCCGGCTCACTGTCTGGACGGATGTGTACACCGGGATGAATGTCCGTATTTTGCACCTCGATTCTATCTGGAGGATTTAGAGGAAAAAGGCGGAACATTTGCAAAAGTGGTAAGTCTTCAGACGGATAAAAAATCTCTGCTGGATGCATTGAAAGACGGACCATATGGAAGGTGTGTTTACCACTGTGACAACGATGTGGTAGATCATCAGGTAGTAAATCTGGAGTTTGACAATGGTGTGACAGCAAGTATGACAATGTGTGCGTTTACCAATAAATGCGAGCGGATCATCAATCTGATGGGAACAAAAGGACAGATTCGCGGAAACATGGAAGAAAATGAAATCATTGTGGAAGATTTTGCGTCTGGAAATACAACAAAGATCAAGGTAAAAGTACCAAAAGGTGGACACAGCGGAAGCGATGTCTCCATGATGAAAGACTTTGTGGAACTGGTGGCAGGAGGCGGAACTGCAAAAAGCGTAAGCGCCGCATCAGAATCCATCGAGAGTCATTTGATGGCACTGGCGGCAGAAGACAGCCGGGAACACAACGGTGTTGTTTATGAAATGAAAGGATATGGAAAATAGTAATGAATCAGGAAATATGGAATCGGACCGAATGGTTCCGGAAAGAAAGATTCGGAATGTTTATCCACTGGGGACTGTATGCCATTCCGGCGCTGGGCGAGTGGGTAATGTCCGAAAAACGAATGACAGTAGAAGAATATGAGAAATATTTCGAGCAGTTTGATCCAACGGATTACAATCCGAGAGAATGGGCAAGACTGGCAAAAAAAGCAGGTATGAAATATGCGGTGCTGACTGCAAAGCATCACGATGGATTTTGTTTGTTTGATTCTGCACTGACAGATTATAAAGCGACAAATACAAAGGCCGGACGGGATCTGGTTCGGGAATTTCTGGATGCATTCCGTGCGGAAGGATTAAAAGTAGGGCTTTACTTTACACTGATTGACTGGCATCATCCGGACTATCCGAAATACAATGATATGCACCATCCAATGCGCGGAAATGAGGCGTATAAAGATGAAAATATCAATTTTGACCGGTATCTGGAATATATGCATGGCCAGGTGGAAGAACTGGTGACCAATTACGGAAAGCTGGATATTCTCTGGTTTGATTTCTCTTATGACAACATGTGTGAAGATACATGGAAAGCAGAAGAGTTGATCCGTATGGTCAGAAAACATCAGCCGGATGTTATTATTGACAATCGTCTGGAAGGTTCCGGAGAGAAGAACGGAAGTATCGTAACAGATCATCCGAATATTTACAGCGGAGATTTCGCAAGTCCGGAAATGATCATTCCGCCGGGAGGAATGAAAGATCTGAACGGAAAACCGATCCCGTGGGAGCTTTGTGCAACGATGAACAACCACTGGGGATACTGTTATTATGATCATACTTACAAAACATCACAGACCATTATCCGCAAACTGGTTGAATGTGTCAGCAAAGGCGGAAACTTTATCCTGAACGTAGGACCGGATGCAAAAGGAAGAATTCCGAAAGAAAGCCAGGAAATTCTGACGCAGGTAGGAGAATGGATGGAGCAAAACGGAGAAAGTCTTTATGAATGTGGAATTTCCGAGTATGACAAGCCGGAATGGGGACGTTATACACAAAAAGGAAACACGGTATATGCCCATATTTATGAAACGCCTCTGGGAGCACTCCCATTGTATGGAATCAGCCCGCAGGAGGTAGGAACAATCACCTTCCTTTCCAGCGGAGCGCAGGTGCAGAGGGGTGAGGCATGGAATACAGCTATGTATTCAGATACACCGTTTGTGGCGCTGGGTGAAAATCCGGTATTCAGTTATCCGCTGCCGGATGAAATCGATACTGTTTTGAAAATCGAGTTGAAAAAATAGGACTTTACATCCGAAAATCCCTGTGGTATACTACCTTAGGATTCAGCCGGTGTTCGGTAATCGGACAACTCCGACCGTTACTTAATACCAGGCGGTTTATTATTAAGTTTAAAGGAGGATCATACGATGATCGCAAAAGAAAAGAAACAGGCTATTATTGCAGAATTTGGAAGAAGTGAAGGAGATACAGGATCTCCGGAAGTACAGGTAGCGATCCTGACAGCAAGAATCAACGAGCTGACAGATCACTTCAAAGCAAATCCAAAAGACCACCACTCAAGAAGAGGACTTCTGAAAATGGTAGGACAGAGACGTGGACTGCTTGCATACCTGAAAAAAGTAGATATCGAAAGATACCGTGCTTTGATCGAAAAACTTGGATTAAGAAAATAATTCATGGAAGAGGGACTTCTGCCTGTGTCGGTTTATCCGGCAGGCAGAGGTCTTTTTATTTCTTGCGATTCATACATATCTATGGTATAATAATCTAGATTGCGGACAAGTATGTATACCCGAGACCACTGAAAAGTATATCGAAAGCTTCCGGTGTTTTTTTCAGTAGTTTCGGAGACACTTGTTCCGGGAAATGTTTCAAACAAAAAGGAGAATATTATGTATAAGAAATTTGAGATGGAACTTGCCGGCAGAACTCTGCGCGTGGATGTTGACAGAGTGGCAAAGCAGGCAAATGGTGCGGTTTTGATGCACTACGGAGATACTACAGTTCTCTGTACTGCGACAGCATCTGAGAAGCCAAGAGACGGGATTGACTTTTTCCCGCTGAGTGTAGAGTACAATGAGAGACTTTATGCAGTCGGAAAGATTCCGGGAGGATTCAACAAAAGAGAAGGAAAGGCTTCTGAGAATGCAATTTTAACATGTCGTGTCATTGACAGACCGATGCGTCCTCTGTTCCCGAAGGATTACAGAAATGACGTGACATTGGAGAATCTGGTTATGTCTGTTGATCAGGACTGCAGTCCGGAACTGACAGCAATGCTTGGTGCGGCGATTGCCACAAGTATTTCAGATATTCCGTTTGACGGACCGATCTCTACGACTCAGGTTGGTCTGGTTGACGGAGAATTTGTATTCAACCCGACAGCAGCACAGAAAGAAGTATCGGATCTGGCGCTGACAGTTGCATCTACAAAAGAGAAAGTAATCATGATCGAAGCCGGAGCAAATGAAGTTCCGGAGGCTCAGATGATCGAGGCTATTTTTGCGGCACATGAACTGAACCAGAAAGTCATCGCATTTATTGAGACGATCGTGGCAGAATGCGGAAAAGCAAAACATGAATATACAAGCTGCGCGGTTCCGGAAGAACTGTTTGAGGCGATTAAAGAGATCGTTCCACCGGCAGAGATGGAAGAAGCAGTCTTTACAGATGACAAACAGACAAGAGAAGAAAATATCCGTGTCATTACAGAAAAACTGGAAGAGGCATTTGCAGAGAACGAAGAATGGCTGGCAGTGTTAGGGGAAGCAGTTTATCAGTATCAGAAGAAGACTGTCAGAAAGATGATCTTAAAAGATCACAAACGTCCGGACGGCCGTGCGATCACACAGATCCGTCCTCTGGCAGCAGAGGTTGATATCATCCCGAGAGTACATGGCTCCGCTATGTTCACCCGTGGACAGACTCAGATCTGTACGATTACTACTCTGGCACCTCTTGCAGAGGCACAGAGAATTGACGGACTTGACGAGTTTGAGACAAGCAAGAGATATATGCATCACTACAATTTCCCGTCCTATTCTGTAGGTGAGACAAAGCCATCCAGAGGACCGGGACGCCGTGAGATCGGTCATGGAGCACTTGCTGAGAGAGCACTTGTACCGGTGCTTCCAAGCGTAGAAGAATTCCCATATGCAATCCGTACTGTATCTGAGACCTTTGAGTCAAACGGATCTACCTCCCAGGCAAGTATCTGTGCATCCACCATGTCTCTTGAGGCTGCCGGTGTACCGATTAAGAAGCCGGTTGCAGGTATTTCCTGTGGTCTTGTAACAGGTGACACAGATGATGATTATATCGTTCTTACTGATATCCAGGGACTTGAGGACTTCTTTGGAGATATGGACTTCAAGGTAGCCGGAACTCATGACGGTATCACAGCGATTCAGATGGATATTAAGATCCACGGTCTTACAAGACAGATTGTAGAAGAAGCAATCAGACGTACTAAGGAAGCAAGAGAGTACATCCTTAACGAAGTTATTGAGAAATGTATCCCTGCACCTCGTACAACTGTTGGAAAATATGCTCCGAAGATCATCCAGATCCAGATCGATCCTCAGAAGATCGGTGATGTTGTTGGACAGAGAGGTAAGACCATCAACACCATCATCGAGCGTACAGGCGTCAAGATCGACATCACAGATGAGGGTGCTGTATCTATCTGCGGCGTAGATGACAAGAACATGCAGGAAGCAAAGCGTATGGTTGAGATCATTGCTTCTGACTTCGAGCAGGGACAGATCCTTACCGGACAGGTTGTAAGCATCAAGGAGTTTGGCGCATTTGTTGAGTTCGCACCTGGCAAAGAGGGAATGGTTCACATTTCCAAGATCTGCAAGGAGAGAATCAACCGCGTAGAGGATGTTCTTACACTTGGAGATAAAGTGACTGTTGTATGCCTTGGAAAAGACAAGATGGGAAGAATGAGCTTCAGCATCAAGGATGTTCCGGCAGAGGCAAAATAAGAATAAAATGCAAGGCCACTGTGTAGGAAAAGCACAGTGACAGCTTGGGGGATGCCGGACAGATGTGCCCGGCATTCTTTATATCCGCTGCAGAGCCGGAGCTTTGGAAAATGCGTCTGCACGGGATAAACAGGAGGAAACATGAAGAGAATTGCAAAATTTCATAAAGTAAGTAAAGAGCGCTTTGTGGCAGACTGGATGGATGCTTTTGAAGGCGTGTCTGCTGACAAGGCAGAGAAGATTTATGAGGGAATCCGTCTTCCAAGACGGGCTACTGCCGGAAGCGCAGGCTATGATTTCTTTTCCCCGGCTGATTTTACCATCAAGCCAGGCGAGACCATCAAGATTCCGACCGGGATCTGTGTGGAGATGGATCAGGAATGGGTGCTGAAATGCTATCCAAGAAGCGGCCTGGGATTCAAATTCCGTCTGCAGCTGAATAATACGGTGGGGATTATTGACAGCGATTATTTTTATTCTGACAATGAAGGCCATATTTTTGCCAAGCTGACAAATGATACCAATGAGAATAAAGTGGTAGAATTGAAGGCAGATACAGGCTTTATGCAGGGAATCTTCGTTGAGTACGGGATTACCGTAGATGATGATGTGACAGATGTGAGAAATGGCGGGTTTGGAAGTACGACGAAGTAACCCGCTGCGGCGCCCTCGCAGTTCTATGGGAAATACAAAAGCAGGTAAATGTGATGAATTTATCAATCACAGATACCTGCTTTTATTGTGCTTAAGTTTTTTTCAAATTTTGCAGAAAGCCTTTTTCAAACAGGCTCCCGCAGGAAATCTCTTTAAAGACCACCGGGAAGATTACTCTGATGCTCCCGCAGGAAATTTCTTTAAAGACCACCGGAGAGATTACTCTAAAGGTGTTCCGGCAGCTTCTGCTTCTCGTGCATTCTGTAAAACAGTGTCAAATGCGATAGCAGCCTTATTGTACTCTTCGTCGCTCTCAATGTTGGAAAGCATGGGAGCACCCTCTGCAGTGCGGGTGAAGGAATACAGATAAACTTCACCGTCATGATTCTGACCCTCTTCGTCAAGAGGAAGAAGCGCAATATACTCCTTTGCATCTACCGGGAAAATGGTAAGGATGGCGCATTCTACCTCAGTATCATCCTCCATGGTAAGAGTAATAGTGCTGTGCTGGTTTGCGTCAGTGCTGCATCCACCGCATGTGGAACAGTCGGAACCGCCGCAGGATGAGCTGCTTCCACAGCTGCTGCAGGAGTTTGTCATATCTGAATCACTCATTAAAAATACCTCACTTTATAAAAAATTTGTATTTATATGTTACCTGTGAAAAAGCATGTTCATGCTGTAAAACAAGGTAACACCGGGACTTCTTTAGCTTCATTTTCACTGGTAACGGTATGCCCGGACAATATTTAGATTGTACCAGAAAAATAGGGTTTTGTGAATAGGGAAATCTGTGTTATAATGAAGAAAGTGTTAGAATATATTGAATATTCACAGGCAATATCCTATGAGAGGTTTTTTGTGAATGAAGTTCACTGGAAACTTTGAAAAAATGGGCAAAATCATGTACAGAAGGATTTTTGTGCATTATATAAATTTTTACAGATTGGAGAACAACATGAAGCTTGTATCATGGAACGTAAATGGAATCCGTGCCTGTATTACCAAGGGCTTTGAAGAAAGCTTTGCGAAGCTGGACGCAGACATTTTCTGCCTTCAGGAGACCAAATGTCAGGAGAACCAGGTGAAGCTGGAGCTTCCAGGTTATTATCAATATTGGAATTACGCGAACCGCAAGGGATATTCCGGAACAGCTGTTTTTACGAAAAAAGAGCCGTTGTCCGTGACTTACGGACTTGGAATAGAGGAACACGATAAAGAAGGCCGTGTGATCACTGCAGAGATGGACGATTTTTATCTGGTTACCGTATATACGCCCAACTCCCAGTCCGAGCTTCGAAGACTGGAATACCGCATGGAATGGGAAAGAGATTTCCTGGCTTATCTTCTGAAGCTTCAGGAGAAAAAGCCTGTGATCTGCTGTGGAGACATGAATGTGGCACATCAGGAAATTGACCTGAAGAACCCTAAGACCAACCGAATGAACGCAGGCTTCACAGATGAAGAGAGAGCCTGCTTTACCAGAACTCTGGAAGCTGGATTTATTGATACATTTCGTTACTTTTATCCGGAGCTTGAGGGCGCCTACTCCTGGTGGTCTTACCGATTTAAGGCAAGAGAGAAGAATGCCGGATGGAGAATTGACTATTTTATCACCTCTCCGTCCTTGAAAGAGAATCTGGAGGATGCGAAGATCCACAGCGAGATAATGGGGTCCGACCATTGTCCGGTAGAGCTGGATCTGAAATTTTAGACCATAGGGAGTCCTGTATGGCAGGATCTGGGGATAAACAGATATTATCGGATGATTTTATTTCATGAGAAAGATTGCATTGTGCAGATTCCCTTTGGGAAACGTGCTCTGTGTACAAAAATGGCTACAGACGAGACAGCAGACAAAGACAGGAGGGCTTATAAAGTGCCAATACCGGGAAATAAGAGCGTGGTTGTGACATATGGTTATCCTCTTTTACTTGGGGTAACCCAGATGGCAGATGGATATAATTTTGCAGTGGAAGCGGAAGAGGATTCCGAGGTTTACCTGCTCCTTTACAGAAAGAGGGGAAGAGAGCCCTTTTATGAGCTTCTTCTGGATGAAAAATATCGTACAGGACGGATTTTTTCTGTCTTTATGAAAAAATTAAATGTAACCAATCTGGAATACAATTTTAAGATAAACGGGGAAATCTATCTGGATCCCTGTGCCAGCAGAATCAGTGGAAGAGAGCACTTTGGGGCAGCGTGGGAGGAAGATCCCCATAAGGTGCGCTGCGGCTTCTGGTCAGGAAATGGTTATGACTGGGGGGATGAGAAAGCACCGGAAACAGACTTTGGAGATATGATCCTTTATAAAGTACATGTTCGGGGATACACCAGGCAGGCTAAGCTGCCGACAGGTCTCCGGGGAACTTTTTCCGGTCTGGTACAGATGATCCCATACTGGCAGGAGCTTGGCATTAATACGGTAGAGCTTATGCCGGCCTATGAATTTATGGAGGTGGTTCCGCCAAAGGAGCCAGACGGTCTGGTTTCCCAGAAGGGGAAAAAAGACGAGGTAAATTACTGGGGATATGGAAATGGTCTTTATTTTGCGCCAAAGAGTGCTTATTGCGCTACCCGGGATCCCCACAGGGAATTTTGTGACATGATCAGGGCTTTTCACAAAGCAGGGATTGGCTGTATCATGGAAATGTATTTTCCAGCAGAAGTTAATCCTTTAATGGCACTTCGTGCAGTGCAGTTCTGGAAACAGAATTATCATGTGGACGGCTTTCATATTCTGGGAGAAGGGGCACCTCTTGACCTGATCATGAAGGATGGCCTGCTTGCAGGAACGAAGATCATGGCAGAAGGAATGGATACGGCTGCTCTTTATAAGAACCGCAGACCAGGAAAGCGATGCTTTGCGGAATATAATCTGGGATTTTTGCAGGATATGCGCAGATTCCTGAAAAGCGATGAGGATATGGTTCCGGCTGTGCAGTACCGCATCCGTCATAATCCGGATGACCATGGAGTGATCAATTATATTACCTGCCAGGACGGTTTTACTTTAAATGACCTTGTTTCCTACAATTATAAGCACAATGAGGCAAATGGGGAAGGCAATAACGACGGCTGCAGCTATAATTATTCCTGGAATTGCGGCATTGAGGGACCAAGCCGGAAGCAGTGGATCCGTCAGATGAGGGAGCGCCAGATGCGAGCCGCTTTTGCCATGCTGCTGTTTTCCCAGGGAGTACCCATGATCTATGGCGGTGATGAGATCGGCAATTCCCAGGAGGGAAACAATAATGCTTACTGCCAGGACAATTCCATTGGCTGGATTGACTGGCGGGGACTGCGGCGAAATGCCAGTATGCTTGCCTTTGTAAAAAAGGCAGTTGCACTTCGGAAGGCTCATCCTGTCCTTCATATGAGTGAGAGCATGAAAGAGGCAGATTACCTTGGCAAGGGATTTCCGGATATGTCTTTTCATGGGGAACGTGCATGGTTCTGCAACATGGAAAATACCAGCCGCATGATCGGCGTGATGCTGTGCGGGGCATATGCAAAGCTGCCGGATGGAAGTGAGGATGATTTCCTTTATACAGGCTATAATTTTCACTGGGAAACCAGGAATATTGCCCTTCCCAATTTGCCAGAGGGGATGGAGTGGAAGAAAGTGATGGATACCGGAGATCTGACCTGTGACGGATTTTATGGGGAAAATGGCCAGGTTTATGAAAGAGCCGTGGAGGTGGGACCGCGTACAGTGGTTGTACTTCAGGGTGTGAAGAAACCGGAGCCTGAAAGAAAGCATACTGGCAAAGGAAAAAAGAATGAAAAACTGCCAGGCGCAGAAGGGAAGAAAACTGCAGCTTCAGACAATACTGTGACAGAAGCTGAGAATAAGGAAAGGAGGTCCGGTGACAATGCATCCATGGCTTCACTTTAAAACAATCACAAAGCATAAGCTGATGGTCATGCACTATTGCTTCCGAATCGGACTTTACAAGCAGGGGCTTCTCCATGACCTTTCCAAATATACTCCATCGGAATTTCTGGTGGGCTGCAAATATTATCAGGGAAACAGAAGTCCAAATAACGCAGAACGTGAGGATACTGGCGTGTCTACCGCCTGGCTCCATCATAAAGGGCGCAATAAGCATCATTATGAGCATTGGGTGGATTATTCCATAAATGATCCGGAGCATGTGATCATGGGGGCGAAAATGCCCCGCAGATATGTGGCAGAGATGGTGATGGACAGGATCAGTGCCTCCAGGACGTATCTTGGGGACGCATATGACAATCACAAGCCGCTGGAATATTTCCTGAAAAGCAAGCCGAAGCTGTGGTTTGTACATCCACAGACGAAAAAAGAGTTAGAGGGGCTGCTTCGGATCCTCAATGACAAGGGAGAAGAGAAGGCTTTGTGGTATATTAAGCATGTTTATCTGAAAGGGAAGGATAAGTAGTTTCATATTCCGTGTTTATCAACCGCAGACTTTCAAAAAAATATACAATATCACTTGCACTTTCATACTCTTCTGTGGTAAAGTATGAAATATGTTATTTTGCTGTCTGGATGATTTGGGGACAGCAGATTTTATAACAGAGGAGGAGAAAAAATTGAGTGGTACAACAGTGATAATTCTGATTGCTTTTGTGTTTTACCTTGCCATGATGATCGTCATCGGCGCGGTTTACATGAAAAAGACCTCCAGCTCAGAGGATTATTTCCTTGGAGGACGAGGACTGAACGGATGGGTGGCAGCACTTTCTGCACAGGCTTCTGATATGAGCGGATGGCTTCTGATGGGTCTTCCCGGAGCCATTTATTCTTTTGGATCCGGACAGATCTGGATCGCAGTGGGACTTTTTATCGGAACTGTCCTCAACTGGGTATGTATTTCCGGAAGACTTCGTAAATACACCATCGCAGCAAACAATTCCATGACCATCCCGGCATTTTTCGAGAACCGCTACCGTGATAAGAAAAAGATCCTGCTTCTGATTTCATCAGTGGTAATTGTAATCTTTTTCCTGGTGTATACAGCTTCTGCGCTGGCAGCAGGCGGTAAGCTGTTCAATACCGTATTTGGGCTTGATTATCATGTAGCTCTGGCTATCGGAGCAGCAGTTATTCTTTGCTATACCTTCATGGGCGGCTTTATGGCGGTCTGTGTAACAGACTTTGTGCAGGGAACCCTGATGCTTATCGGACTTCTTGTAGTTCCGCTGGCGGCATATTTCCTGCTTCCAGGCAATCTTACAGACCTGATCTCCCAGAGCAGCGTGACCGGCGGTGCAGGCGCTTATCTGAACCCGTTTATGAACGGAGACAGACCATATACCTTTATAGAGATCTTTTCCCAGCTGGCATGGGGCTTTGGATACTGTGGAATGCCTCACGTACTGGTAAGATTTATGGCAGTTAAGAATGAGAAGGAACTGAAGAAATCCTGGGCGATTGCTATTGTATGGGATCTTCTTTCCCTGACAGCTGCATTTGCGATTGCGGTGATCGGAAGAGCTTACCTGCTTCCTGTTATTCTTGGGGAGAACGGAGCCGCTTCTTCTGAGAGCGTATTTATTGAGATGATCCGTAAGGTGTTTACCTCAGAGCTTGCGCTTCCCTTTATCGGCGGGCTGTTCCTTTGCGGAATCCTTGCAGCGATCATGTCCACAGCGGATTCCCAGCTTCTGGTGACTGCTTCTGCAGTATCTGAGGATCTGTATCACAGCTTTATCAAGAAGGACGCTGACACAGAGGAAATTCTGAAAGTAAGCCGTATCACGGTTATTGTGATTGCAGTGATCGCATTTGCCATTGCATGGAATCCGGACAGCAGTATTATGGGACTGGTTTCCAATGCATGGGCAGGACTTGGTTCCGCATTTGGACCGATCGTGGTAATGTCCCTGTTCTGGAGAAGAACCAATCTTCCAGGTGCCATTGCAGGTATGGTGACTGGCGGACTTACTGTTATTATCTGGGACTATATTCCGTTAGTTGGAGGACAGACACTGGGAACCTATACAGGACTTTATTCCCTGGCAGTTGGTTTCCTGCTCAGTCTGGTGATGATCGTGATCGTCAGTCTTGTTACGAAGGCTCCATCTAAAGAAATCACAGATGAGTTTGACAGAGTTGCTGCGAAATAGTGCGAATGCATGATTGTTGACCATCGTGAAGCGTGTTACAGGTTACGATGCGACCATTAAGAAAGTTTTATAAAAAAGGTAGTCCTTACATGGAAAGGGCTACCTTTTTTTCTGAAAATTTGTTATAATAATAACATCTTTATCCGGGAATGAAAGACATTCTATATCAGTGTCTGGCAGAAAACGGACGTAATAAATCTGCATTCCCATAATAGAAAGGGGCAACACAAGATGAAGAAATATGATTATTTAATTGTAGGAGCCGGACTTTTTGGAGCTGTATTTGCTCACGAAGCTACTAAGAAGGGCAAGACCTGCCTGGTGATCGACAAGCGTGATCATATCGGCGGTAATATTTACACAGAGGAAGTAGAAGGCATCCAGGTCCACAAGTATGGCGCACATATTTTCCATACTTCTAAGAAGGAAATCTGGGACTATGTGAATCAGTTTACAGAGTTTAACCACTTTGTAAATTCACCTATTGCTGTGTATAAGGATGAATTGTATAATCTTCCGTTTAATATGAATACATTCCACCAGCTCTGGGGAGTTCGGACTCCGGCAGAGGCGAAGGCGAAGATTCAGGAGCAGATCAGCCGCATGCACATCACACACCCGAAGAACCTGGAAGAGCAGGCACTGGCGCTGGTGGGACAGGATGTGTATGAGAAGCTGGTAGAGGGCTATACCCGCAAGCAGTGGGGAAGAGAGTGTAAGGACCTTCCGTCCTTTATTATCAAGAGACTTCCTCTTCGTTATACCTATGATAATAACTATTTTAAGGATCCCTATCAGGGTATTCCGAAGGGCGGCTATACCCGTATTATCAAGAAGCTTCTGGAGGGTGTCCAGGTTTGCCTGAAGACGGATTTCTTTGCAAACAGAGAAGAGCTCACTGCACAGGCAGATAAGATCCTTTTTACCGGTATGATCGATGAATTTTACGATTACTGCTATGGTGAGCTGGAGTACCGTTCCCTGCGTTTTGAGACAGAAGTGCTTGATATGGGGAATTATCAGGGAAATGCGGTTGTGAACTATACCGATTATGAGGTGCCCTATACCCGTATTATTGAGCATAAGCACTTCGAATTTGGGACACAGCCGAAGACTGTTATCACAAGAGAATATCCGGCAGCATGGGAGAAGGGAAAAGAGCCGTATTATCCCATTAATGATCCGAAGAATGACGAGCTCTTTGACAAGTACGAGCGCCGTGCATTAGAAGAGAAGAATGTACTCTTCGGCGGACGACTGGGCATGTACCGCTATATGGATATGGATAAAGTAATCGAGGAAGCTCTTAATATGGCTGAGACCGAGCTGACCTACGAAGAAGTATAAAGGAGAATATTATGGATACCCCGACTATTACACAATACTACAGAGAATCGGACCCGGCCAGACGTCTGGCACTTTTGAATATGTCAATTGAGGCAGGAGAGGAGCCGGAGCTGAATCAGATCCGCAAGGAGCTTTGGGACATCCGTTATCAGGATCCGTCTGAGCTTGGCGGTGATACCCGGGCTGACGGTTTGATCGCACTGTGGATGCTGATGGAGTTTAATAAAGACAGCGGCAAGCGCTTTATGGGAGTCCGTGGCGGACGTAAGGAGATCATGAAACAGCTGAATAAAATGAAATTCCAGGAAATCTGCGCCAAGGGAAAGGATTATGAAGAGCTTCTTTACAGGGAGTGCTGCCATATGGTGAAGACGTATATGGAGCTTAGTGAGTCTGATAAGGCTTATAACAGCACGCTGTTTGGAATTATGAAAATGAGCAGTGAGCGTGCCAAGGACAAGCTGAAAGCGGATATTTATGATACTGCCGTGGTGCTTCCGCAGACATTGAAGATGGAAGAAGAGCTTGGAATCGTCACCCGCGCCGCCCGGGAAATGTACGAACTGCATTTTCCAGGAGAGGGAAGCCTGGGAGCAGACAGATAACATGCCAGGCGAAAAAGCCTGACATGTATAAAAAGATATAAAAATATAAAGTCCTTAGTACCGCAGCAGTCTCCGAATCTGGAGCTGGCTGCGGTATTTATTATGCAGCTCCAGCTTCAGCGCCTTCTCACATGCATCCAGAATCACATCATAATAGGTAAACTGATAAATATTACCTGCAATCTGCACACAATTATACCGCTGCAAAGAAATCCCAATCTGTTCCATGGAAAATTGGAAATCAAGCTTCGCCTGCAGCATACGCATTAAAGTAAAGGACACAAACCCAATCACAAAATGGGCATTGATCTTATCCGGTGTCCAGATAAAGGTAGCAGAGGAGTCATACTGGCTTTTGGAATCAAGGAAAATTTTCTCCATATGACGAAGTCCGCTGAAAAGACGATAAGGGGCAAGATTATCCGCCTCCAGATTATCAGTAGCAATGGCAGTATATCCGTCCAGCTTCAGTCCGGTGCGCCTTCCGGAAGACTCCCTGGCAAGGCGCTGCTGTCTGGCCTGAAGTTCATGGTAATATACAAATTGTTTTTCCCTATCCTCAAAAATCCGCTCTTTATAAAGAAGCGGGATAGTCTGATGCTTTTCATTCAGAATTTTCATTTCCTGATAACCATCCTTCAGAACCCAATCCTTAAATTCTGCATTCGCAGTATGTACAGGCAGACCATAAATATATCCGTCTGCCAGAACTCCATTGCAAATAAAGGGCTCCTCCTCCGGACGTACAGGTGCAGTATTATAAAAACGAGTTCTTGGATTCTCTCTCTTTAATTGCTTTACGGCATTAAAAACAGACTGGTTCAACACAGTACCACTGGTAGACAAGTCATATGCAATGGGAATTCCATTTCTGTCCGTGAGAAGATCCAGGTGAAGGGTGGAATCTGTACGTCTGGCATTGGGCTGCGTGTCAGAGGGCATGCTTCCCGGAATGGAAAAATTATAGCTGGTGTGATCCAAAAAAGCAGAAGTAGTATCTCTGGAAAGGATGCTGCCGGAATGCTCATAAATCCACTTCTGCAGATCTTTTTGCAGTTTCACAATAACATGAAAGGCAGAATCCAGGTCTTCGTCTGAGATGCTTCCGGATTCTTCGAAGTAGATTCCTTTTTCAATAGCTTCATTCCAGGTGCAATTTGGGTAAAGCGCACGGGAAATGACCATATATCGGAAAAGCTCTTCTATATTATAGGGGAGAGATAGATTCCAGGTCCTGGTACGCCAGAAAATGTCCAGCTGAAGCTCCTTATAAAGGTATTTCAGAATGCCGTAGCCTACATTTTTCAGAGAGTGTTCTCCTGGTGAGAGAGCAGTAGTAAGGTCAACATATACCACAGAGTTCTTTTTGGCTTCTCGTTCCTGGTTCATATCAGCCACAACCTTCTCGAAATGGCTGATGGGATCCGGGTAATCCTTCTTTAAATCTTCCAGATATCCCAACCCCATAATGGTCTTCTGACGAGTGGCTTTCTTCTCTTTATCATAGTAGGATTCGGTGATGGCAAGGTAAGTTCCCTTTGCCTTAGGGGTCTTTTTGAGAAACATAGGGGGTCCTCCTGTATGCTTTATCATTTGAAAATGAAGATGGTGCGTATTCCTATTTGCCAATTGTATAAGTGCATTGGTTTTCTGGCATTTATTATACCACACAAAAGAACGTACATCAAGATACACCATGAGTAAATACGAAAATTGGAGCGAATATAGTTTAGAAAACAGGGAGTGAAATTGTGCAAAATGCTGAAATTCAGACAGGGGAAAATGGAGTAAACATGTAGCTTTTTTGCCCTGTGAAAGCAGAAAAAATAAGAATTTATGTGCTTTTTTCAATGAAAAGTCGAAAATAACGACAGTACACTAAAGTACACACTGTAAAAATATGAAAATGAAGACCGATTCGTGCCGGGTTTCTTAGTGAAACAGCAGAAAACAGGGATTTTTCAGGTGATCATAAATTATTGCTCCTTTAAAATCAGTGTGATATGATGATAAAAATGGGTTTGGGGCTGGTTCTGCCTGCAAAACCACACTGAAAAAAGGAAAACCTGATCTTGAAAAGGAGGTTGTAACATGAAAAAGAATTCAAGGCTGAAATCGTTTTTTGCCATACTTCTGGCGGTATCTATGATATTCCAGCAGTCCAGTCTGACTGTCCTGGCAACAGACGATACCTACGTTGAGGACGCTGCGGCAACGCCGACTCCGTCTGAAAGCGAAGCAGAAGCATACGCAACGGAGGGAGCGGAACCGGTTGCTGAGAAACAGGAAGAACCTCAGCAAGTGCAGGAAACTCCTGCTGCGGAACAAACTCAGGAGCCAACGGAAGCACCTGCCGAACAGCCAACAGAAGCGCCAGCAGAGCAGCCGACGGAAGCACCTGTAGAGCAGCCAACAGAGGCGCCTGCAGCAGCTCCGACAGAAGCACCTGCAACAGAGCCCACAGCGGCACCAGCAGCAGAAGTGACGGAAGTGCCTGCAGCACCGGAAGCTACAGCAACACCAGCTGCCGAGGCAACTGCAACTCCTACACCAGAAGTCAGCGCGTCCCCAAGTGAGACACCGACACCGACTCCGACAGAAGCACCGAAGACTTCTTTCAGATACGAAGACAATCGTGTAGTGATTACAGCAACAGCTCCGGAAGATGCAAAACTTCCACAGAATGCAGAAATCAAAGCTGACTACATCGCACCTGGCACCGATCGCTACAATGCTGCAGTAGCTGCATTCAACAGCCAGCTGAGCAGCCAGTTGGGACTGGACGCTGAGAATACGGAAGCTGAGTATGTACTTTACGACGTATATTTCCTGACTGCTGATGGAAGCAGAATTGAACCTGAAAGCGGAAATGTAAAAGTAGATATGAGCTTCAAACAGATTCAGAAAAGCACTGTTGACGGTGACGTCGTAAATAAAGATGTTGTTCATCTGGACAATGATGGACAGGCCGAAGTCGTAACTAAATACGTAAACACAAACGCAGACGGTGAGATCACTTCTATGGGTTTTTCACAGGATAGTTTTTCAATTGTGGGTGGCGTGACGACAGTACAAAATGTAGCGGTACAAACTGGAAGTAGTAAATTGTCCGATTTTATAACAGGAATGACAATTAAAGTCGATGGAAAAGAAATTTCATCAAATGATAAAATCAGTCCTTCTGCGAGATATGACTTTACTATTTCATTTGCCGAAACTTCAGAGCTTGTTAATCAGGGAAAACACATTCAGAAAAATATGACTTTTTCTATGCCTAACAATTTGACAAATTGGTCGGAAAGTGGAAAATTATATGCGGATGATAATAAGACTGTTGTTGGAGATTATACTATTAATGATGCGGGAGATGTTTCAGTTGTTTTTACAGATGAGTTTATGCAGCAGGCTGATAAAGGCCTTGTAAAGGGGAATTTCACGTTTTCAGCAGAAATAAAAAATACGGTTACGGACGAAGTAGTAAAAATAACTGTACCAGGAACCACAATTGAAAAAGAGATTCATGTTAATAGAGATGTAAACCTTTATACAGAAAAAAGTGCATCATATGATGAAAAAACTGGAGAAATAACATATACAATTATAACTAAAGCAGAAAATGGAAATGCAACTGACGTTAAAATTATTGATAAGTTGGGAAGTGACTTGGAGCTTGTGAAAGATTCACAAGGAAATGAGTATACACTTACCGTTGATGGCGGAACACCAACGCCGGGAAAGTTTGCTGTAACAGGAAATGGTTATGAAGTAACAGTAGGTGAATTGCTTAAAGATAAAACAGCTACGTTAGTTTATAAGGCAAGATTTAAAGATGGTGTATTAGAGAAGATAAGAAATGGGGAAAGTTATTCTACTAATAATGGCGTAGTTGTAAAAGGTAAAAATGGCAGCAAAGATATCATCAGCAATGAGCCATCAGTTGATATTGGAAATAATTTCAAAAATAATCAGTGGTTTAAGAAGGATAATGCTAAATTAGTTACAGAAGGTGGTAAGACATACTTAGAGTGGTCTTTCGTATACAATGTTGATGGAAAACAACCTGTTAAAGGAAACACAGTAACAGATACTTTACAGGATAATGAGTATACGAAATTTAAGAGTGGCGATGTGATTCATGTTAAACGATCTGATGGAACTAAGTTTGACATTATTGTACCTGCAGATGGAAATACATGGTCATATAGGATTGGAGATAATTCAAAAGATAACTATACTAATGATAATTTAATTTATAAATATACTTTTTCGTATAAGACATTAGTTGACGAGAAAAAATTAGATAGTCTTATTGGTAAAATAACTGTAAACAATAATGTTACTGATGATAACCCTAAGCATTCGGGAGCATCTGGTTCAGGACCGTTAACCGGTAAAACTCCTCAACCGGAAAAGACATTTCTTTTTGGAAGTCAGGACAAAATGAAATGGAGAATTACTATTCATGTTCCAGCTGGCGGTATGAAGTTTTTTATTAAGGATCAAGTAAGACAAGCGTCAGATAATGAGGATGCTGATGGTTGGAACAAATGGGGGTGGATTGATGAATCGTCAATTACTGTTACAGACCCAGGCGGAAAAATTGATAAAACTAAGATAAAATATATACAAGAAAAGGGAGAAAAATGTAATTATTTATTCTTTGGATCAAAGACTTTTTCTGGAAGTGATATAGAGTCCAATAAAGTTAATTCGGAAATTGAAGGAACCGGAGTAGCAAGAGATATTATAATAGAATATGAAACATTTAATAAATATCAGAATGCTGCAGGCAATGATGTATCATATAAACTTGGTGCTTTAGTTAGTAATACTGCTTCTGGTAATGGCTGGGAAAGTACAGCAGAAGGATATATTCCAGGAAATTTGCAGGTAGAAAAGAAAAAAGCAGATGTTTATTATAATGCAGGAAATGAATGGAAGACTGAAGGAAATAAGGTAAGTTATTATATTACAATTGACAAAGACAGAATTGGTTTAGGAACCGAAGATGTTATTATAACGGACACACACAGCTCTTCACTTTCATATGTCGCCGGTAGTGCAAAACTTATGTGGGCTGAAAATGTGTATATGGACTATAATCATGCTAATCGTAACGAAGGCAATGCTGGTTGGTTGACTGATCCCACTGTAACAGAAAATGGTACGACTATATTAAAACTTAATCTTGGTAAACTAACACAAAAATATAAGGGCCAAAATTGTGTGTACAAATTGTATTACCAGATGGAAATTGATGAATCATTAATAACTTCTAGTGATGGAAAAGTATTGAGCAATAGTGTAGTAGTAAAAGCAAATGGACAGGAGGCGGCTGGAGACGCTAGTTTCGATTATGTTTATAAAAAACCATTGTTTACCAAAGAGGAAAATTCGAAACCTAGTGCATCAAACGGCTATCAAGCTGGTTTTAAAATTACTGTAAAATATACAGATGATTATAAAAATTCAGATGGTTATTTAGAAATTGATGACAATTGTACAAATCTTAAAATTGATTATAGTACATTTTGTGTAAAACAAGGGGAAGCAACACTTGTAGCTAATACAGATTATATTGTGGCACCAACATCAACTGGAATGAAGATTCTGGTTTTAAAACCTGTAGAGGGTGCTACATATGTAATTGAATATAAGGCAACAGTAATTGGAAGTATTGGAAGTAACATTGAATATGGTAATACAGCTTTTATAAATGGAAGGGATGAGTATTACAGCAAAGTTAGTGATAATGTAGAAAAAAAGCAAAATTCAAGTGGAAATGTTGAAGTCAGCAGTCTTAAACTTTTGTTGTACAAATACGATGAAGAAAATGCATCAAGGGGATTAGAGAATGCGGTATTTGAATTGCAGGATTCAAGTGGAAAAGTTTTAAAGCAAGGCATTACAACAAAATCTAATGGTGAAACAGATACAATTCAATTATCTAAACAGTTAGATAAAACAGTATTTGATTTATATGTAAAATATAAGTTAGTGGAGACTACTGCACCTAGTGGTTATAAAACAGGAAGTCCTATTGAATTTTATTTTACTGATTATAGTAAATCAGCAGATGAGCTAGCAATAATGGGGCTTCAGGACGCAATTGCTGTTTTCAGTAATTCAACTGTGGTTGGAATGATTGAAATTAGTAATAAGAAAGCTGAAGATGTAGAGGGAAGCGCAGAACTGGAGATCCAGAAGGCAGCAACAGGGAACTGGAGCGGGGAAATCCCGAATTACTTCAAATTCAAGCTGGAAGCGCTGACTCCTGGAGCACCAGAGCTGTCCAACAAAGAGGCAGCCAATACCGGGTCAAAGGTAACATTTGAAAAAATCACCGGCTACAAGGAAGCAAAGGATTATATCTATAAGATCAGTGAGACGGGAATTATCGGAGAGCATCCGGAATGGACTGTTTCAAGTGACGTGCTTTACGCAAAGGTAAGTGTAAGAAAAGAAGGAAATGAGTATAAGACAAAGGTAAGTTATTACAGTGATGAAAACTGCACGACAGCAGTAGAGACACCAGTAATTATCAATAATTATACGACATCTGGTCAGATCGTCCTTAGCGCAAACAAGACTCTGGAAGGTCAGCCACTGGAAGCAGAGCAGTTTAGTTTCCAGGTAACAGAAATTGGTGAAGATGGAAACGCAGTAGAAAATGGTTATAAAAAGATTGCTAAAAATGCGGAAGACGGTTCCATTGTATTCCCAACCATTAAATATGAGAAAACCGGAATCTATTATTATCAAATTACAGAAATAAATGGTAAGAAACCGGCATACAAGTATGATGGAAGCAAATATGTTGTAGCTGTAAATGTAACAGATAATATGGCAGGTAAATTAACAGCAGCAATTATATCAGTCACAAAAGACGGTAAGCTTGTAGAAAATAAGACAGTCACCTTTAATAATACCTACAGTGCTTCCGCTGACCTTGAACTGAAAGCCCAGAAGTCCATGAAGGTAGAATCTGAGCAGCTCGGAACCTTCGAATTCGAACTTAGCGGTGACAACATCGAAACGCAGACTGTTACAAACAATGAAGCTGGTGCAATCACATTTGCTCCGATTCATTATAATCTCTCAGATGTTGGCAATACTTATACGTACACAGTAAGAGAGAAAGCTCCATCTACCGAAGCTCAGTATGAAACTGATGGTATTAAATATGTATACGATACCACTGTTTATACTGTAAAAGTCAAAGTAGAAGACAACGGTGACGGAACTCTGAAACTTACTAAGACAGTCAAAATTGGAGAGAAGGATTACACAGATCCGGAAATGAAGTTTGTCAACGATACTACTAAAGCAACGATTACAAAAGTAGATGCTTTAGGAAATCAGCTTTCTGGTGTTGAACTTGAAGTTCGCGACAAGAATAATGAGGTGGTTGATTCCTGGACCACAGATGGAACACCACACGTAATCACCGGCGCGCTGATCCTCGGCGAAACCTACAAGTTAGTCGAGAAATCCGCTCCAGCTGGTTATACCCTGGCAGATCCTGTTGAGTTTACTGTAAGTGAGAATGACATCGACAACAAAGTTGAGATGAAGAACACCTACTCCGCATCCGGAAGTCTGAACCTGACAGCTAAGAAGACTCTGACAACCACAGAGACACCACTTACAGAAGGTCAGTTTACATTCGAACTTCGCGACAAAGATGGCACTGTTCTTCAGACCAAGACCAACGATGCTGACGGAAACGTAACCTTTGACGAAATCAAGTACAGCCTTGTAAAAGACAACACAGATAAGAAAGTAGATGATACCGGCGAATACCAGTACACCGTAAATGAGGTGAAAGGTGACGCAGCAGGTTACACCTACGACGACACCATCTACACCATCAACGCAACCGTAACAGATGCAGGCAACGGTACCTTAACCGTAACCCCAGTCATCCATTCCTCCAAGGCAACCTCTGAGGATGCCACTGTAACAGGTATGGAATTTACCAACACCTACACCCCATCTGGTCAGATCGCTCTTGGTGCAACCAAGACTCTGGAAGGCCAGACACTGGAAGCAGAGCAGTTCAGCTTCCAGGCAACAGAAATGGATGCAGATGGAAAGGCAGTAGAAAATGGTTACAACGAAACTGTGAAGAATGCTGACGGCGGCACCATCACATTCCCAATCATCACATACAAGGAATCCGGAACCCATTATTACCAGATCACCGAAGTAAAAGATGAGAAACCGGCATACCAGTATGATGAAAGCAAATACGTTGTAAAAGTAGACGTAACAGACGACAATGCAGGCAAGTTAACAGCGAAAGTTACTTCTGTCACAAAGAACGGCGAACCTGTAAAGAGTGAAGACCTCACTGGAGCAGTTACCTTCACGAATACCTACAGCGCTTCCGCTGACCTTGAACTGAAAGCCCAGAAGTCCATGAAGGTAGAAGCTGAGCAGCTTGGAACCTTCGAATTCGAACTGAAAGATGCAGATGGCAAGGTAATTGAGACAGTTAAGAACGACGAGAAAGGTGCGATCAGCTTCAGCAAGCTTTCCTATACAGAGAAAGATGCTGGCAAGACCTTTACCTACACCGTAAACGAAAAGCTCCCATCAGAGGCAGACACCTACGTATACGACAAAACTGTTTATACAGTAACTGTAAATGTAGAAGACAACCGTGACGGAACTCTGAAGCTTACCACCAAGGTAAATGGAGAAGATTACACTGAGACAGCCATGAAATTTGTCAACGATACTACCAAGGTTACCATTTCCAAGGTAGACGACACCACCCTGAAAGCTCTTGCAGGAGCAAAACTTCAGGTAGTAGATGACCAGGATAAGGTTGTGGAAGAGTGGACCTCAGATGGTACACCACATGTGATCACAGCGAAACTTGTTCTTGGCAAGACCTACAAACTGGTTGAGGCAGAAGCACCATCAGGATATGAGATCGCAGAGCCGATCACCTTCACTGTTGATGCAGATGACACCAAAAATGCAGTTGAGATGAAGGATGCCATGACAAAGAGCAAGACCGCTGCTATTGAGATCACCAAGGAACTGAAGCTGAACGATGCACTTGCAGGCGCTAAGGATATGACCTTCTACGCAGCACTTTTCGCAGATGCAGAATGCACAATTCCTGCTTCTGATGTAAAAGCACTTGAGTTTAAGAATGCATCTTCTTCCACAGTTACCTTTACCAATCTGGATCTTGGAAGAACCTACTATGTAAGTGAGACAGATGTAACCGGAAAAGCAATTGATTCAGGCATGACGCCGGATGAAAAGGTTTATGTACCGGTTTATCCACAGGGACAGGCAATCACCGTAACTGAGGATGGCGCAAAGAGCAGCATCACATTCGAGAACCAGTTCAGCGAATGGCCGGATGGATTCTACAAGATCGCGACTCTGAATGTAACCAAGAAGCTTCTTGGTGCAGATGGAAATGCCCTGGAAAGTGATGAGATTTTCTATGCAGGTATCTTTGATGACAAAGAGTGCACAACTCTTTCCACAAGAACAGAGAAGAACATCCTGACACTTGATCTTGCAGGCGGCTCCACAGTATCTGAGAGTACACAGGCAGTTGTAATACCGGATGAAGCCTTTACGCTCTATGTTGCAGAGACAGATGCAGAAGGAAATCTGGTAGATGGTACAGACGGATTCAGATACGCAGTAACTGTTGAAAATGGAAATGTACTGTTTGATGAAAATAATCTCAATGCAGAGGTAACCATCATTAACCAGAAACAACCGGAAGCAACACCTACTGTAACTCCTGAGGAGACCATAACTCCTACACCAACCCCAGGCACCTCCACAGGTGTTAAGACAGGTGATGACACACCAATCGGCTTCTATATGGCATTGTTCTTTGTTGCAGCTCTCGCAATCGAAGAAACAACCAGAAGACGCCGCAAAAAAGAACAGGATTAACAATCACAATTAAATAATCAGAACCGCCCCTGCAGGAAGAATCCTACCAGATTCGCCCGCAGGGGCGGTTCTTTTTAAAAGAATTTTGTTGTAGTAAGATACTTTTTTGTGTGTTATACTAATGCAAGAAGTTGAAGAGGCTAGAGCGTATTTGAAAAAGGCTTTCTGCAAGATGTGCGTCACAGTTTGTGGGAGATTTCGCTCGGATAAGGGCGCCGTAGCGGGCTACGGCAACCGAATTCGGGTGAAATCTCCCGCAAAGTGGGGCGTGCAGATTGCGGGAATGATTTTTCAAACACGCTCTAAGAGACCGCCTGTTGTAACTGATGAAGATGCTCCAGAATTATCAGCTGCATTGTATAAAGCTTTTAAGTGCAGTGTAATTCGGCATAATTGAAGAAATGAATTAAATACATCCCAATATCGGCTGTTTAAACAAACTGATTGGGCACTATTTGGAGGAAAAAATGAAAAAAGAGAATATTCCTGCATATGAGATTGTGAAGCAAGAGAATCTGACCGATATCCATTCTGTCGGCTATCTGCTCCGCCACAAAAAAACAGGAGCCAGACTGGTCCTGGTTGAGAATGATGACGAGAATAAGGTATTTTCCATTGCATTTCGTACCACACCGAAGAACAGTACCGGTGTTCCCCACATTCTGGAGCACAGTGTTTTGTGCGGATCCCGTGAATTTCCGCTGAAGGATCCTTTCGTAGAGTTGGTAAAAGGCTCACTGAATACCTTCCTGAATGCCATGACCTACCCGGATAAGACCTGTTATCCGGTAGCCAGCTGTAATGACCAGGATTTCCAGAATCTGATGCACGTTTATCTGGATGCGGTTTTTTACCCGAACATTTATCAGAAGGAGGAGATTTTCCGCCAGGAGGGCTGGAATTACCATCTGGAGCAGAAGGAAGGTCCTCTTACCTATAATGGTGTTGTATATAATGAGATGAAGGGAGCATTTTCTTCCCCTGACGAGGTGCTGGACAGAGAGATTATGAATAATCTTTTCCCGGACAATACCTACGGCGTGGAATCCGGCGGCAATCCGGAGAATATTCCGGAGCTTTCCTATGAAGAGTTTCTGGATTTCCACCGCACCTACTATCATCCGTCCAACAGCTATATTTACCTTTACGGAAATATGGACATGGAAGAGAAGTTGCGATTTATTGATGAGAAATATCTGTCCGCATTTGAGGCTTTGGACGTTGATTCCAGTATTAAGGAGCAGGCAGCTTTTTCCCAGGTGAAAGACCTGCAGATCGAGTATCCCATTGCGGAGAACGAGGAAGAAGAGGATAACACCTATCTCTCCTATAACATGGTTGTAGGAAATGCCATGGACAGTACCCTGGGTGTGGCATTTGATGTGTTGGATTATGCACTTTTAAGTGCGCCGGGAGCACCGCTGAAGCAGGCTCTTCTGGACGCCGGAATCGGTAAGGATATTTATGGCGATTACAGCGACGGTGTTTTGCAGCCGTATTTCTCCGTGATTGCAAAAGGTGCCAGAGCTGCCCGGAAGGAGGAATTTGTTTCCATTATCCGAAATTGCCTTCAGGACATTGTGAAAAATGGAATTGATAAGAAGGCGGTTCTTTCCGGAATCAATTACATGGAGTTCCGTTACCGCGAAGCAGATTTTGGACAGTTTCCAAAAGGTCTGATGTATGGACTGGATATTATGGGAAGCTGGCTTTATGATGATGAGAATGCTTTTTCCCAGGTAAAGCTTCTGGAGATTTATGATCAGCTGAAAATTGCAGTAAATGAAGGCTATTTCGAGAATCTGATCCAGAAATGGCTTCTGGACAATACACATGGTGCGATCCTGACTCTTGTGCCGAAGCGCGGTCTTGCAGCCCAGCGTGAGAAAGAGCTGGCAGACAGGCTGGAAGCATACAGAAGCAGCCTTTCCGATGAACAGCTGGAAGAAATGGTAAGAAAGACAAAAGCCCTTGAGGCTTACCAGGAGTCTGAGGAGAGACCGGAGGATCTGGAGTGCATTCCTATGTTGAAGCGTTCCGATATCCGCAAAGAAGTGAATGGTTTTTCCAACGAAGAGCTTCAGGTGGAGAACAGTCTGTTCCTGTATCAGGATGTGTGCACCAATGGAATCGGTTATGTAAATATTATGTTCGAGATTAAGGATATGGCTGTTGAGAAGGTGCATTATCTTGGACTTTTGAAGTCTGTTCTCGGATATGTGGATACAAAGAATTACACTTACGGTCAGCTGTTTAATGAGACCAATGCCAGAACCGGCGGTATCCAGTGCGGCATAGATGTTTTTGACAAGGCGAACGACCCGGAAGCATTCCGTACCATGTTTACCATCCGTGGCAAAGCACTGTATTCCCAGATGGATTTCCTGTTCCAGATGATGGAAGAAATCCTGAATACTTCTAAGCTTTCAGATACCAGACGTCTTGGTGAGATTATCGGGGAGATCAGGTCCAGAGGACAGGCTTCCCTGATTGGCGCAGGCCATCAGACAGCAGTACTCCGCAGCGCTGCCTACGGTTCTCCAATGGCAGAATATCAGGATGAGATGGCAGGCGTTGGCTATTACAAATTTATCGAAGACCTTGAGAAGAATTTTCAGGAGAAAAAGGACGAGATCGTAGCCGGACTTCAGAATGCCATGGCAGAGATCATCCGAAAGGATTCCTTCATGGTAAGCTATACCGGAGAAAGAGAGTCTGTGGAACAGGTGAAGGCCTTAAGCGGTGCCCTGAAGGAGAGTCTGCCGGAGAGTACCTGTGAGGTTCCGGAAACTGCCATTATCTGCAGGAAAAAGAACGAGGGCTTTAAGACCTCCGGACAGGTTCAGTATGTGGCAAGAACCGGTAACTTTGTAAAAAAAGGCTTTACCTATACCGGTGCCCTGGAAATTCTGAAGGTTGCTTTAAGCTATGATTATCTGTGGATCAATCTTCGTGTAAAGGGCGGCGCATATGGCTGTATGAGCGGCTTTAAGAGAAGCGGGGAGAGTTATTTCGTTTCTTACAGAGACCCCCATCTTCGCAGAACTCTTGAAGTATATGAGGGTGTGCCGGAATATGTGCGTACCTTTGCAGCGGATGAACGTGAAATGACCAAATACATTATCGGTACCATCAGCGGAAAGGATGTTCCAAGAACACCGCAGACACAGGGTGCCCTTGGCAGAATGGCTTATTTCCGAGGTCTCACTGTGGAGATGCTGCAAAAAGAGCGTGACCAGATCCTGAATGCTACGGTAGAGGATATCCATGCACTGGCTCCGCTGATCCAGGCAGTTCTCTCCGATGACCAGCTCTGTGTGGTTGGAAGCGAGAATGCAATCGAGAAGGCGAAGGATGTATTTATGGAGACCAAGCCGCTGGTAAGCTGTTGATAAAAGTTAAGAAAGATGAGGATATATTTTAATGACACCAGATTTTAAATCCGGATTTGTTGCAATTATTGGCCGCCCGAACGTTGGGAAATCTACCCTGATGAACCATCTGATCGGCCAGAAGATCGCGATCACATCCAAGAAGCCCCAGACCACCAGAAACCGCATCCAGACGGTCTATACCTGTGAGAAGGGACAGATCGTTTTTCTGGATACGCCTGGTATCCATAAGGCGAAGAATAAGCTTGGAGAGTATATGGTAGCCGTTGCAGAGCGTACCCTGAAAGAGGTGGATGCAATTATGTGGCTGGTTGAGCCGTCTACCTTCATTGGAGCCGGTGAGCGCCACATTGCAGAGCAGCTCCAGGGCGTTGGCGTGCCGGTCATTTTGATCATTAATAAGATCGATACAGTGAAAAAAGAGGAGATCCTTCCGGCAATCGATACGTACCGCAAGATCTGTGATTTTGCAGAGATTATCCCTTGCTCTGCACTCCGCGGACAGAACACAGAGGATATTATTGACAGTATTTTGAAATATCTGCCTTATGGACCCATGTTCTATGATGAGGATACTGTAACGGACCAGCCCCAGCGCCAGATTGTGGCAGAGGTGATCCGTGAGAAGGCGCTCCACGCACTGGATGCTGAGATTCCACACGGAATCGCAGTGGCAATTGACAAAATGAAGGAGCGTCCGGGCAAAAATCCTATGGTGGATATTGAGGCGACCATTATTTGTGAGAGGGATTCCCACAAGGGCATTATCATTGGAAAAGGCGGCGCCATGCTGAAGAAGATCGGCAGCAACGCTAGATTTGAGCTGGAACGTATGCTGGACTCCAAGGTAAACCTGAAGCTTTGGGTAAAGGTGAAAAAAGACTGGCGTGACAGTGATTTTATGATCAAAAACTTTGGATATGATAAGAAGGAAATCTGAATATGAGTGATCTGATCACGGTACAGGGAATTGTACTTTCTGCGCAGCCTGTGGGAGAGTATGACAAGCGGATCGTGCTTCTTACCAGGGAGAGGGGGAAGATTTCCGCTTTCGCCAAGGGCGCCAGACGGCAGAACAGTCCGTTTATGGCAGCCAATCCTTTTGTGTTCGGGAATTTCACCCTGTATGAAGGGCGCAGCAGCTACAATCTGAACCAGGTGACCGTGACCCATCATTTTGTGGAGCTGGCCGCCAGACAGCCGGGAGTTTATTATGGCTATTACTTTCTGGAGTTGGCAGATTATTTCGGAAGAGAGGGCACAGATGAGAAGAATATGATGAATCTTCTTTATCTCACTGTGAAGGCTCTCCTGAATCCGGAAATTGATGACCGGCTGGTAAGGTGCATTTTTGAGCTGCGAACTATGACGGAGCAGGGGCTGATGCCAGAGCTTTTCCGGTGTGTGAACTGTGGGGAGGAGATCGCCGGAAAAGAGAATCTGTTCTTTTCCCAGGAGGCACATGGGATCCTGGATGGGGAATGCCTGAAGAAAGCAAGCCCCGGAGAAGCCAGAACCGCCCGCCGGATTTCCCCGGCAGCACTTTATACCATGCAGTACATTGTAAGCTCGCCCATGACGAAGCTATACAGCTTTACAGTGACCGATGAGGTGCTGTGGGAGCTGGAACGGCATATTCAGCCTTATGTGGCAGGGAATACGGATAAGAAATTTAAGAGTTTGCAGATATTAGAAGTTATGATGTAAGTGGATTGGATGTTGCACATAACAGGAAAGCTGATTAACGTGCTTTGCTCTATACTTCGATAGCAGCACATGATTTGCTGTTCAAAAGTGCGGAAATTGTGTTTTTGCGGCAGAATGTACGGAATTGAGTACGCGGTATAACTTTACAAAAAGAAAAGTTGCGAGTATAATATTAGAAAATCATCTATCAAACAATGAGGAGAGATATCATGGAAAAAACAATGGACAAGATTATTGCTCTGGCAAAAGCAAGAGGATTTGTTTACCCGGGTTCTGAGATCTATGGAGGTCTTGCGAATACATGGGATTACGGCAACCTTGGCGTAGAGCTTAAGAATAACGTAAAGCGCGCATGGTGGCAGAAATTCATTCAGGAGTCTCCGTACAACGTAGGTGTTGACTGTGCCATCCTGATGAACCCGCAGACCTGGGTCGCATCCGGACATCTGGGAAGCTTCTCTGATCCGCTTATGGATTGTAAAGAGTGCCATGAGCGTTTCCGCGCAGACAAGATCATCGAGGACTACAGCCAGGAGCACGGCATTGAGCTTGAGAGCTCTGTAGACGGATGGTCTCAGGAAGAGATGAAGAATTTCATCGAAGAGCATAATGTTCCATGTCCTTCCTGTGGCAAACACAATTTCACAGATATCCGTCAGTTCAACCTGATGTTCAAGACCTTCCAGGGCGTAACTGAGGATGCTAAGAATACTGTATATTTAAGACCTGAGACAGCACAGGGTATTTTTGTAAACTTCAAGAACGTACAGAGAACATCCCGTAAGAAGATTCCATTTGGTATCGGTCAGATCGGTAAATCCTTCCGTAACGAGATCACACCTGGTAACTTCACATTCCGTACCCGTGAGTTCGAGCAGATGGAGCTTGAGTTCTTCTGCGAGCCGGACACAGACCTTGAGTGGTTTGCATACTGGAAGAGCTTCTGCCTGAACTGGCTGCATTCTCTTGGACTGAAGGATGAGGAAGTACGTTACCGTGACCATGACAAGGAAGAGCTGAGCTTCTACAGCAAGGCTACTACAGACGTTGAGTTCCTTTTCCCGTTTGGATGGGGCGAGCTTTGGGGAATCGCAGATAGAACAGACTACGACCTTACCCAGCACCAGAATGTATCCGGACAGGATCTTACTTACTTCGATGATGAGAAGAAGCAGAAATATATCCCATATGTAATCGAGCCGTCACTTGGTGCTGACCGTGTGGTTCTTGCATTCCTTTGCAGTGCATATGATGAGGAGGTTCTGGATGCAGAGAAGAACGACGTTCGTACAGTCCTTCACTTCCATCCGGCACTTGCACCGGTTAAGATCGGTGTGCTTCCGCTTTCCAAGAAGCTGAACGAGGGCGCTGAGAAAATCTACGCTCAGTTATCAAAGAAATACAACTGCGAATTTGATGATCGTGGAAACATCGGTAAACGTTACAGAAGACAGGACGAGATCGGTACTCCGTTCTGCGTAACCTACGATTTCGATTCCGAAACTGACGGAATGGTAACTGTCCGTGACCGTGATTCCATGGAGCAGGTTCGTATTAAGATTGATGAGCTGGATGCTTACTTCGCAGATAAATTTACATTCTGATTTATGTGACAGGCAGTTCAGAATCCTCATATAACAGGAATCTGAAAATGCCGCAGCAGCGTGTGGAAACCGCGTGGAGTGTATATAAAGTAATAAAAGGGCTGACTTTCTGAAATCAGATGGTTGGTCCTTTTGCTGTCCGTATTTGCCCGGAACAGCAGTTATTGGAGTTACGAGGAAATGAAAAAAAGACGTTGGACGTGTATTGATATTTTGAAATGCCTGGCTGCTATTGCAGTGGTTGAGATCCACAAGCCTCTGGAAATACAGGGGGGAGATGAATTCCTGATCCTGTGCCGTTTTGCAGTGCCTGTGTTTTTTATGATCACCGGATTCTTTTACCCGGAAACAGTGGCGAAGAAACGGGAACTGAAGCAGTTTGGCAAAATTTTCACCATTACCATTGGCGCAAATCTATTTTACCTGCTATGGGAAATCCTTCTGGCAGTTGAGAAAAGAGAAAATATAAAAGAAGCACTGCTTGCAAGGTTTGAGGAAAGAGTTCCGGAGGATTTTATTTTGTGGAATTTTTCCCCGCTTTCACCGCATCTGTGGTATCTGCAGGCACTTCTCTATGTGCTTGTAATTGCTTTTATTGTAGAACATCTGGGACTGAGAAAGCTGGCTTATCTGGCGATTCCGGTGCTGTTGGCGGGAAGTCTCATAAAGGGAAGCTATTCCCTGTTTTTTGTGGGAAAAGAAGACTGTCATATTTATTATGCAAGGAACTTTCTGTACTGCGGACTTCCCTTTTTCTGGCTGGGCTGCTGGTTTGGATCCAGAAAGGAGGCTCTTCTTAGCTTTCTGGACAGGAAGAAAATGGGATTTTTGCTGTGTGGACTTCCTGTTTTCTGGAATATGGCTGTTATGGAGCAGAAGTGGCTGGAAAAGCGAAATGCCCTGGGAAGCCAGGAAGAGTATGCCGGAACCATTTTTCTGGCAATCTGCATCTTTCTTCTTTTTGTTGGCTGGCAGAATTTTTATGTGGAGAATTCTCTTACCAGAGCATTGGCAAAAGTGGGAAAAGACTATTCCATGCTTATCTATGTTCTTCACTACGCGGTCCTGCAGGCCTTGTCCAGATGCTTTAAAGGCAGAAGGAGCCTGCTTGCAAAGGGATACCATCAGTATGGGATGATGTTTGTGTTTGCGGTTACTGTGGTGATGGTGGCAGTTTACGCTAATGCTAGAGCCTGTTTGAAAAATCATTCTCGCAAATTGTGACGAACATCTTGCAGAAAGCCTTTTTCAGACACAATCTGGGAAAAAACTGAGGATGCCTTATGAAACTGAAAAGTGAGTGAATAAAATATCGGTACACTTCCAGAAGCGCGGAAGTGTACCGATATTTTTTTGCTCTGCTTAGAATGTGTCTGAAAAATCATTCCCACAATCTGCACGCCTCGCTTTGCAGTATATTTTGCCCAAATTCGGTTGCGTAGCCCGCTGCGGCGCCCTCATCCGGGCATGATCTCCCACAAATTGTGACGAACATCTTGCAGAAAGCCCTTTTCAAACACGATTTAGAATATTTCAATAGTATATGCCGTTTCAAACATCTCATCCATTTTCAGATGATTGATAAATGGTTTCTCCGACAGATCTCCTGTGAATCCGCAATCATCGCAGCGTCCCATCCATGGCTCCAGGCAGACAAATGGGGCATCCTGGGAAGCTGACCAGATCCCGAAATTGGGGAATCCCACACAGCGCAGCTCCAGATAAGGAGTGCCGTCTGGCAGCTGGATGCCAGCCCTTGTGATCTGATTGTCAAATACCAGTGCATCGTGGTCAAACATGTGATCCTCAATCTGGCAGGTGCCATTTTCCAGCTTCAGAGTGGCCTTTTCCTCAGCCTTGGCCGTGCCGCTCTCCGGATCAAGAAGAAGGTATGTAAGGCTTTCCTGTCCGTCGAAGGTAAGACGGTAATCACTTCTTCTGGTATCCGGCAGAACCGGTACACGAAATGCCGGATGTCCGCCGATGGCGAAATACATATCCGTGTCACTGTTATTTGCTACCTTCCAGCTGACTGTAAGGGTGCGCCCCTTCAGAATATGACGGATGCGGAGCACGAAATCAAAAGGATAAACCTCTTTGGTCTCTTCTGTAGAACGAATCTGGTGGGTTACGGAATCCAGTGTGGAATCAATACATGTGAAATCTGTGTCACGGGCAAAGCCATGCTGCTTGGAAGCATATTCCTTATCACCGATCCGGTAATGATTTCCATAATGCTTTCCTACATTTGGAAAAAGAACCGGCGCATGACGTCCCCAGAACCTGGGATCTCCCTGCCAGATCACCTCACGGTCTTTCTCTTTGTCATAAATGCTGACCAGCTCAGCCCCATGGTCGTCAATGGTCACTTTCAGAAAGTCATTTTCCAAAACTCTTTTCATGATGTAAAACCTCCATGTGTGATGTTATATGTGGAGCGCGAATTCTGCCTGCAGAGCTCCACAGAGCGCGTTTTCTCCATTATATCACTATATCTGTAAATTTCACCATTAAAAAATTGCATTATTTGTCCGAAATATAAATAATTCATATAAAAACGACATAAAAACATAATTAAATATGCAAAACGTACAATATCACATTGACTTTGCTATATGCCTTTGGTAAACTATACAATTATAGGGTGAATGACATAGAGATTTTCGACACCCACATCCATTCGAAATAGAGGAGGAATACCACCATGGCAAAGAAAAGAAATATTATTGTAGGACAGTCCGGCGGCCCAACATCTGTAATTAATTCCAGTCTTGCAGGCGTATACAAGAATGCAGTAGAGCGTGGCTTTGACAAGGTATATGGAATGCTTCACGGAATCCAGGGGCTGCTTGACGAGCAGTATATCGACCTTTCTACCCAGATCCATTCCGAGCTTGACATTGAGCTTCTGAAAAGGACTCCGTCCGCATTTCTGGGTTCCTGCCGTTATAAGCTTCCGGAAATCCATGAAGACAGAGCTATCTATGAGAAAATCTTTGATATTCTGAACAAACTGGAGATCTATGCATTTATCTACATTGGCGGAAATGATTCCATGGATACTATCAAGAAGCTGTCTGATTATGCTATCATTACCGGACAGACCCAGAAATTCCTTGGTGTTCCGAAGACCATTGACAATGACCTTGCACTTACCGATCATACACCAGGCTTCGGAAGCGCAGCTAAGTATATTGCAGCTTCCACCAAGGAGGTGATCCGTGACGCAGAAGGCCTCACCTATAAGAAAAATATGATCACCATTATGGAGATCATGGGAAGAAACGCGGGCTGGCTCACAGGCGCCACTGCACTTTCCAAGTCAGAAGACTGTGAAGGACCAGACCTTATTTACCTTCCGGAGGTTCCCTTTGACATTGAGAAATTCCTCGCAAAAGTGAAAGACCTTCTGAAAAAGAAATCCTCCGTTGTCATTGCTGTATCCGAAGGAATCAAGCTGGCTGACGGACGCTATGTCTGCGAGCTTGGAAGCGTAGGAGATTATGTGGACGCATTTGGACACAAGCAGCTACAGGGAACTGCCACCTATCTGGCGAATTTCCTGGCTGCAGAGTGCGGCTGCAAGACCCGTGCCGTAGAGCTTTCCACCCTTCAGAGAAGCGCTTCCCATATGGCATCCCGGGTGGATATTGATGAGGCTATGATGGTTGGCGGTGCAGCCGTAAAGGCAGCTGATGAAGGAGACACTGGCAAGATGGTAGTCATCGACCGTGTATCCGACGATCCATATATGGCAGCCACCGGAATTTATGATGTACACCGAATCGCCAATGAAGAGAAGCTGGTTCCGAGAAACTGGATGAATAAGGATGCAAATAATGTGACCAAAGACTTTATCGACTATATTAAACCACTGATCCAGGGCGATTATCAGCCGATCATGGTAAATGGTGTTCCCCGTCATCTGGTGCTGAATACTGGAAGAAAAAAGAAAAATTGAGAAAATGATAAAAAATTGACTGTTTTTTACCAGAATTACCTTGACGAATGACGAATAAGCCTATAAAATAACTATGTGCGTATAAAACATAGTTTATGTTTATGAAAGTAACTGTGAAGATACTGAACAGTTACCAATGAACAAATTTTTAGGAGGAAAATGTAAAATGGCAAAATGGGTTTACATGTTTACAGAAGGTAAC
>ENA-ORMO01000237-ORMO01000237.1-human-gut-metagenome-genome-assembly--contig:-NODE-237-length-83458-cov-6.373164_pt1 | contig 83458 bp, 81 predicted proteins | sample MGYA00242106_ERZ509001 | MGnify/ENA primary metagenome ERZ509001 (study PRJEB26280, sample SAMEA2338736) | human gut metagenome | biome: human gut; feature: human-associated habitat; material: faeces...
GCTTGCAGCCTTCGTAATTTGTCTCTTCTGCCATTCGCCAACACTCCCGCAGGTCCGCAGCCATCTCATCCGTCACACTCACCCGGACTTCCACGTGCGGTGCTGGGAAGAATTTAATCTTTTTCATGTTAATCCTCCTTTAATAACTTTGGATTATCAAAAATGTTGCCAACCGCTTTTAAATCAGTTTTTTCGTAAGAATCCAGATACATAGATAAATAGTGCTTCTTAAAAACTTTAAAGCAACCATCTTTAAATTTAACTACATTTCTCAAAATTTCTTTAGATGACTCCTCAAATGTATCCACAATATCATTCTCCCAAATCTTCTCACCGTTCTTGCCGAACAATCCTGTGTACTGACAGAGGGTGCCTGGGTCAATCTCATATTCAAATGGTTCTCTTTCCAAACCATTCTCCGACGGGTAATAATCCCACCCACAGATAAAATGCACATCTGTATCCGGATCTGCTCTATAATATCCTTCCACCCACTCTCCATTACCTTTTCTCTTTGCTTTGAAAAGAATTTCTCTCACTTCTTTCCTGCCCCCTTAAACTTATAAACATCATTCTTCTGCCGCTTAATCTGCGCCCGAAGGCGGTTCTGCTTATTTGCTCTGCTCTTTGACATCTCTTGCCTCCTTTAGCATCCTCTCTTCAATGCGCTTCACTCCGCATTGCCCTTTCTTGCCCTGAAATCCATGATCGCAATTAAATCCGAAACTAAATTTCTCGCAAGGAAGCAGTTATGTTTTTTCATGAGTTGCTTCCCCTCATTAACAATCTCTTCCCATCCGACACTATCAGATATATCTGGAAGGCTATCCCGGTATTTCATCCAGAACCCGTTGTATATATCCGTAAACACGGAAGACACTTCTTTGTTTGTCATAGTTCTTTCCTCTCTAGTTACATTGAGTTACAATGATTTGTAACCATTTCATACCCCTCAAACCCGCATAAAATATAGGTTTCTTCTTGTCGGTTACAAAGTTACAAGGTTACAACACTTTTTTCCCTATACGCGCGAGACACATATATTATTAATTTTTCATTCATATATATCTCCCTATATAGGCTTATAAAAAACTTGTAACTTTTGTAACCTTGTAACCGTACCCCTCAAACCCGCATAAAACCTAGGTTTTTCGGTTACAAATCGATTCAAAATTTTGTAACCTCTCCATAAAAATCTGTAACCCTTAATTAAATGGAAGCTCTCCATCCTCAACCGAAACAAATTCATTTGGTGAATTTTCGGCCATATTAATGCAGGCACACCTGACCGCCTTTCCGTTTACCTTTGCGGATTTATACAGGTTATCACGACCCTTTGAGAGGCGTCCAGACTGGTCTAACCATGATAGCAGCGCTCTTGGACTATAGCCTCCATCATCGCAAATACGTTCAAACACGCTCTTAATAATGCGAACCTCGTCACCAGAGACAGATCCGAAGCATGGGTCAGAATTTGTTTCGAATTTAGCTGCATTGCTGACATAAAAATCATGAACATATTCATATCCTCTGGCTCCTACGTCTACAGCCTCTTTTGTATGGAGGTACGGCTCTATATCTTCGGCAGTCAACGCCCTTCCATCACAGAAAATCCACTCCGTAGCTAATGCATCCGCTGTCAGAAGAATCGCTGCTGCCATAGTCTGTTTTTCTGTGCTGGATGCCCCTATGCTCCGATAAAACTGTTTGTAAAGAGCAGCGGCCTTCTCTTTGGCTTGTTCTGTAGACATGAATGCCATAAACAACTTCCCGGCATGTCCATAATTGGATCGAATTACCTCCAGAACTTCTATCGCATCCTCAAACAATGCTTCCCGACATTCAATTTCTATAATACGGTTTATTGCCCCCGCTCCAGATGAAGCGTGTGTAATGGGAGATTCCCCGGAAGTAATGGTGCAGTTCTTCCAGGTTGGTGTTTTTTGCAGTCCTCCCGTTTTGGCGCCTCTCGTTTTTCCTATTCCTTCGCATAGCATATATACAGTCTGTTCGAATGATTTTTTGTCTTTTACCAACTGAAATTCGTCCAGTATAAGAGGTAAATTATTCACAAACCCGGCCAACTGCTCCAACCCTACCAGCGTCCCATTGAATGTCTGAAGGTACCCAGCTCCATCGTTCGGGTCACCCCAAACAGATACTGCTAAAAGCTGCGCGACCGTTTTTCCTGTTCCGGAACCTCCCCAAAAATGCAACATAAAGTTAAGTTTACCGATTGTTTTAATGATGATAGATGCAAAGGATGCCGCCAGCGCTATTCTGGCTACTGAATCTGTCTTTCTGACAGACTTAGTAATTTCAAGCCACTTTTCAAATTCTCCACATGAGTGGACTGATTCAAATATCTTTCTAAAATTCTCCTGCCCATCAAATTCCAGATTCTCCATATACGGACTAAACATTCCGTTGGATGTCCACCCAAGATGGCTTACAGATTGTGCTTCTGGGATTATATTATGGTTTAAATCCTCTAAATCCTGTAAGTATTCCACCAAAAAGGCGGCATTTTTATCTGAAACAGAAATGTCTTTGTCTGCCAGTTTTTTTATTTCCCTGGAACTAAATAACGTGCTCTTATTCGCAATTACTTCTCGCCATCCACGGAAATCCCTCCGAAACATGATTCGCAGCCGTACCGTCCCGTCATCAATGTTTACCAGGCGTTGTACTGGAAGAATCGGATGCACACAAGCAACGTCCATTCCCTGGTTATCATTCCGACGTAAAATTCCGTCATCACTTGCAAACCAGTCTCCGGTCAGCAGCTCTATCGGCTGATCCTTAAAGTTTGTTAGGTTATTTACTACGCTACTTAGGCCGCTTCTATGCTCTTCGTGCTGCTTCATATAGGCTTTTGCCATTGCTCCAAAGCGCTTAAAACCTACGCGCTCCGCATTTGCATTCAAATCATTATAGAGCTGCAGATACGCGAATCCGTCATCTTTCTTCTCAAACAGGAGGCGATATGGAGCTTCTGTATTAAATTCTTCTTTTGTAAACTCCTTTAATGAAGTGCTCATTCAAGTTTTCTCATCTCCTCCCAGTCTTTTTTCGTTCCGAACGCCAGCGTTTGATAGTGATATTTATTCTTCTCTTTCATGTTTATGGCAGCCACCCATTCATCGGAAAACGGTTCTAACCCCGGAAGAATCTCATCCAGCATTCTAAGCACCGCACAAGCCTCTCCAATGCGTTTCATCCTCCATGCTAACATTTCCCTGTTTGCTTCTTTTTGAGCGACTCTCTGGCGTTGTAGCGCTTCCCTTCTCCTCTGCGAGGCCAGTCTACTGCATGGGCTATATGTACCGCCCAGAATCTGGAAGGCCTCTTTGAAAGATACGCCTTCCATCTTCTGTATAAAAGTAAAAACATCTCCATTTGCCCCGCAGGCATGACAGTGAAAGTCTTTTTCGTAAACTTTGAGAGATGGAGTCCGATCGCCCTGATGGAACGGACAGGAAATGAACCCTGACCTGTTTGGAATCAACCCATATCTCTCTACAATCTCTTTCATACTGTACTGAGCTTTAATTTCTTCTACCGTCATATTCCAGCAACTCCAATATCCTACGCCCAGTGCTTCTTTTATCGCAAAATAAAAATTCCACTCCATAAGCAATATGAGCTCTGTATATTTCATTCATCAGAGAACGGCCAGAAACTTTTGAGTATGGATTTTTCCATGCAGCCACATCTTTGATAGAATGAATTTTCCCTCCGTGCTCACAAAGAACAATCATCTTAATACCGTCTGCTTTAGATCTTCGTATTTCTCTCCAAAATCGGCTCTGGTCACTACTGCATAGGTTTTGTGTCAGCTCTATCAGGTCTTTCTTCCGGTCTACAGTGATGGTCATTTTTTCGGAATCCATATAGTCACCCGTGTCCAGTTTTTCGATTTTATATGGGATATTATGCTTATCGAAATATTCAATAATCCTTTGATTCGCCTTTTCTCGGCTATCACAAATAATCAACCAAATCCCTCCTAGTTAAACGGCAGCTCATCGTCCTCAACATCATCTGGAATGTTCACAAATCCATCAACGTCAGTCTTTGGAGAGATATTGGAGCCATTATTACTCTTGCTTCCGCAGAAATTCACTTTGTCAATCAGGCAGATGGTCCGGCTCTTTTTGTCCCCATCCTTTTCCCATTCCTCTGTGACCATATGCCCCTCAATAAGAATTTCCTGACCTTTTCGGAAATATTTATCCAAAAATTCTGCCGTCTGTCTCCATGCCTTGCATCTCATAAAGCATCTTGTTTCAACTTCCTTGTATTTCTCTGACCAGGCGATCGTAAATTCTGTATTAGCCACATCACTCTGAGTTCGTCTCAGTTCAATATCTGCAGTTAATCTGCCCTGTAAAATCATCTTATTTATCATTGCTATTCTCCTCACTGTCCTGTTCTTTTTTTACTCGCTTCATACACTCTAAACAAAGTTCACGACCGCAGTTTCGCTTCGATATCTCAGCCAGTTCTTCCGGATTCTTCCCTGCAGAAGCTATGATTTCCTTGCCACAATCCGCGCAGAAGATTTTTTTCATAGACGGAACCTTTGGTCGGATGCGCAATGCTTCGACCGTCTCTCCAAACGCCTTTACCTTTGCAGAGTAAACTGTTATGTATTTGCCAATCCAGTCCTCTATGTATGGGGAATCGTAAATTTTTGCAATTGTCTTACAGTTTGTCACATTCAAAATCATTGGCTTTACGCCTTTATCCGTGAAATGCGCAACTGTGCATGTCTCTTTTTTGTTATTATTGACATTGTATACATCTTCCTGTCCTACAGACTTAATCTGCAGCGTCAAGTCCTGCCCTGGCTGAAGTGCATATGAGCCAAGATAATCAGGATTTTCTAATTTCTTCCAGTGTGTCTTATCCATCAATATCCTCCTCCAACAACTCTGTCACCATGTTTTCCGCCCCCTCGTATCCGTACCAATTCCCAGTTTCCTTACACTGGTGATAAATCCCAATCAGTTCCCGGAATTTATCGTACCCCTGCTGAACGAACTCCGGCGTGCAAATATATACTCGAACCGCATAGGGTGGCTTCTTTTCCTGGGCGACAAATGCAAATCTGTACTGTTCGAACGTGTTCTGAAACACGCCTTCTGTATACATACCTGCCTGGAATTTGTATCCATATTTCCTACAGGACCGCTCAAAGTGCCCATCTTCGCAGGAATCTGTTGTTTTATAGTCAACGATATATTTCTCACCATTCCATTCAGAAATGCAATCTACCCGACATTTACACACTTCCCCGGTTAAATCATCCTTCCAGAAAAATGACTGCTCAACAGTTCCAGACAGAAGCGCTGCCGCTACCTCATTTTCCTTTACAGCCTTTGCCATTTCTGCAATTACTTCATAATCATCGCTGGAAATAATTTCCTTATCTGAAAACGCAGATACGAACTCTTCCCACGCTTTTCGTCCGGCCACTGTTCTCCTATTTACATCCGGAGCAATAGCGAATTCTGAAAAGAAGCTGTTCGGCTCCAAAATAGCTTTATGTGTCGCTCTTCCAAATGCAAGAGCCTTGCTGTCAGAGTCCGGATGCTCCTGCGACCATTTAAAGTGCAGCGGGCTCTTTGCTATCTTCCATAACTCTGACCGGCTGATTCCGTATGTAGCTCTATATTCATTTTGCGTCACAATATCCCTCCTCTTTATCAAAAACCACCCTGTCAACGGATTCCAAAATGATTAAACTGACCAGATCCTTCATAGATAGAGTGCATTCGTTGTAGATCTCAATCAGTGCGTTATATGCACTCGGAGAAATCCGAATAACCTGACTGGTTTCCACTGGCTCTCGTTTTCTTACTGGAACATGAATCATACCATCCTTCACTCTTCTTCCTCCTTATACCAGTTCCCGGAGTAGTACCACTTCACAAACTCCTCTCGCTCATCTTTTGTACCATTTGCGCAACGTTCCAAGGCGTATCTAAAAGCCTTGTCATCATCTACTACAGTTCCTTCTTCAGGTCCAAGTCCAATGTACGGCATTCTTTCTCCTCCAGTTCAACTCCCAATATGGCAGCTATCACATCACAAGGAGCCCAATTGTCCTTCTGTGCGTTCAAACATCTTCCTGCTGCATTAATCCGCTCCATGAGCATTAAGAGCTCTTCTGACGGATTTTCGGGGTAAAATGTATCTTTCACCATCTTCTCATCCCTCCCTACAGCTTTTTAATTTTGACCAGCGCATCCACCAGAGGATTAATGCCACCAGCTTTCAGCTCTTCTTTGATTTTCTCCTCAATTTTATTCCACGCATCAGTCATAGTGCTGACGTATTCCATCCGGCTTTCGGATGCCTGCTCCAGGATGTGCGGGATGCCAGCTGACAGGACTTTTGCCATTTCATCAGCACTTGTTTCGCCCGCCAGCACCCAATACACTTCTCCATCATCCGAAAACGGAATAAACGCGGCGATTGCGCTCCCTTCAAATTCTCTTACCTGTCCTTCGTCCTCAATTCTCACTTTTACCATTGCAATCCTCCTCTAAATCCCCTATAATAAGGGTGTATTGTTTTTTATTTCATCGCCCTGGGAGTTGCCGCTCCTGGGGTTTCTTTTTTTAACTGTTGGATTAATTTCTCCAGCTTTTTCGGCTGGTCAATGTACGCACGGTACTCTTTGCGTGAATCCCATTCGGAACTCCACCCATGCTCATGCACATCAACCTCCACCCATGCCACATCACCCGAAAACACGAAGAATGTTGTCGGGTGATTCCCGGTGCGTTCTTTCTCACTTTTCTGCAGGCCATTAATCTGCAAGCACAAATCCAGCACCTCGCAAATCTGCTGGCGTCTGCGCTTCTCAATTTTGTTTTTCATTCGTTTATTCATGGTTTACCTCCTCTCAAAACACCACCGGCGCCCATGTGACCAGTGAAAAACACAAAATCACTGTCCCCAACAGACTCCAGAGGAACTTATTCTCTGCCCGCAAGCTGCTGTTAATCCGCTCCAGCTTCTCCAGTTCCACCACCAGCGCCGGATCCACCAACGGGCCGGGACCGGCGGTAACAGCTGCATAGCTCAGCGCCGGATGGGGCGCATCTTTAAACTTCACCATGATAGTTTCCTCTCTGCTTGTCCATCTCATCCGCCCTTAGGCGGTTATCCTTTTGTACCCCATTGCCGACATTAATCTGTCCTGCAATGTTTCTGCGATTTTTCTCCGCTTTTCATCGGGGAGAGATTCCATCAGTACGTCCTCCCCATCGATGTCTATGTAATTAATGATTCTTGGCTTTTCCATCAGTAACCACCTCCCTGCTTTAGTTTATGGAGACTGCTTGGCCATTGTGCCTGTCTGATTCTTGTCTTTTCTCGTTCCTCGCCTTATACTGTATTTATCAGTACAAAAGAAAGAGAGGAATCATCATGATACGCGAAAATCGTATTATTCTGAAAAGAATACAAAAGCTATCTTGTGACACCAGCACCCGGATTCTAACCATCAAGGGACGACTTGTGAATCCCGAAACCGGTCAAAGCATTGATTGTCGCGCTGACTACGGAAAAGAACTTGATGCTCTCATAAATGGATTGATTCGCGATGGATACCTGACCCAACCAGAAGAATTTAAGGTATTCCTTACGGATAAAGGTCTTCATCCATATAAATATCAATGGGATGCCATCAAAAGAGTTATCTTTACCTCTATTTTGATGCCTATTATCGTTTCAGTTGTTACTACCTTAATCACCCTCTGGTTAACCGGACAACCATGATAGAAACAATCATGCTAAGAAAAATAATCCATAATATCTGGGTTATTTTTTGTCCCAGGCCCTTATTTTTCGGCGTGTCGCTTCTGGGCTCCATGCTTCCGGCTTCTCTGAAAAATTAACGGTCAGCTTTGCACACTCTTCCGGGACACCAGATGCAAGCTGCTCATTGACAAGAAATGATAACGGCCATCCATCCGTTCCCGGAAGAGTTACAACAACAGCTTCCTGAGTAAATGGTTTCCCATTGATTTTCAGAATTCTTTTTTCGACATCTATTTCAAGTTGTCTTATTTCCACGATCTCTCACCTCCTATCTGACTTTGAACAGAGTTTCACAGCATTAAGTAACCAGCTTTTTGAAGAATATATAGATATATGCCATAGCTTAAAGCTGCCAGCACCAGCAAAAGAACTCTGCAAACGCCCTGACTTTTTGCCGCCAGATACATAATCAGACAGAAGATAGGTGTGAATATTATTGCTGGCTTCATCTCTCTCACCTCCTACTCCTCAGTTCTTCTTAATCCAAACGCTTGCAGGAATCCCGGTATCTTTTTATCTGCATTCATCTTCTTTACCTCCTACTCATCTGGTAAACTTCTTTTTTCTGTGCTACAATTCCTTTATTAAATATAAAGGAGAATAAACATGTTACTTGCCACATCGTCTACCGCAAATGTCGTTAATGCCTTGCCGCCATTAGATTTATCTTGGACCATAACTGCCGCTATCGCTGTTGTTGCATTTTTATCGCCGATTTTTGTGGCAATCATAAACAATCGTCACGCACGTACAATGCGTCAAATGGATATCACTCATCAGGAAACCCTTAAGAAGATGGAATCTGATGCTGCTTTAATAGAAAAGCAATTCTCCATTTATTACGCCGATAAAAAGGTCGCCTTTAGTGATTTTCTGCACGCAGCGGGACAATTTTCTTTAACAACACAATCCTCTCCTGCATACGAAGCATTGCATGCTTCTGCTGACAGAGCACTTCTATTCTGCAATGCAAATAACAAACTGTACATCATTGATTTTCTTGATCGTGTAAATGAAGAATTCTACGGTGTACAGCCTTCAAGGGCACAACGAAAAACATATACATCCCTCATCACATATATTGCCTCATCTCTAAATGATGAACTGTCAGCCACAAAACCACCGATAGAGTGAATATGCCGTGAACAGCAAAACCACCAATAGAGCCCAAATAGGATACATCTTGTTACTGGGTTCTATTTTTTTCATCAGGCACACGCATGCAGCTCCAATAATCCAAATGGATATTAAAAGAGCCAAAGTCCACATCCCTGCTCACCTCCTACTCAGTCTACTCTTCCAGTAACTCCTCAACAGAAACACCGAAGTATTTCGCTAAAATCAGAAGTTTGTCAGCCTTCGGCTTACTTCTTCCTGACTTCCAATCAGAAAATGTGGATTTTGTAATTCCGGTATCTTCCGAAACTCTGTAGTCTGAAATTCCTCGTGCATCTCGAAGCTCGACGTATTTTCCGTACATTTTTTCACCTCTTTCCGTACTTTTCTATTGTAATTAGTTCGGAAATCAGTTATAATATATTTGTCAGACATATTATAACAAGATAGATTGGCTTATTTGTTTTGATTTCCGAACTTATAGGCTTATTATAGTACGGCTTTCAGAACTTGTCAATACTATTTTGTACGGATTTCAGAATTTTTTCGAGGTGGATTATGTATGAAATTTATTGCAAGTTAAGAGACAGTCGTAATGTGAAGGATGCTGATGTTTCAAAGGCAACAGGCATAACTAAATCTACGTTTTCAGATTGGAAAAATGGGCGTAGTAAGCCGAAGGATGAAAAATTATTAAAAATTGCAGACTATTTTGGAGTTACGCTTGGCTATTTGAGAACTGGAATGGGGCCAGAAACAAAGAACGAGTACTATACTAATCCAGAAACTGCGGAACTCGCACAAGATTTTCTTCATAATGAACCATTGCGTCTTCTGTTTGATGCCGCTAAAGATGCAGCGCCAGAAGACGTAATGACAACTTACAATATGCTCATGGCATTAAAAAAGAAGGAACGTGATATGAATGCTGATTGAACATCAGGTTATTAAATTGGATATGCCTACAAAAACAAAAGAGGCTGTAACAGAAAACGAAGATGGCAGCTATACAATTTTTATTAATGCAAAACTTAATCACGAACGCCAGATGACCGCATATATTCATGCAATGAGGCATATTCTCGGAAATGATTTTCAAAAAGATGATGTCCAAAGCATAGAATACTGGACACACAAAACAGACTAAAATACAAAAGGTAGGTAATATTCATGGCGCTATTTGATTTTTTGAAAAAAGCTGAACTAACAAGGATTTCTGAGCTAGAGCAGGAGAACAAAGATCTCCAATCCATGGCATGTCCTGATGCTCAGCAACTATTTGAAATTCGCAAAAAAATCACCGATCTTGAGGATTTAAAAAGAACGTTAGAAAGTGAAATATCCGATTTAGAGCTAGTTTCAAATAAAGCAAAAGCAGATATTGCAGGATTAACAACCGAAATAAGTAATCTTTCAGTTACAATTTCCGATAAAAAACAGTTGATTGTCAATTTAGACGATGAAGTTCTGGTTCAGGAATTTGGGCTTTATCAGCCTCAGTATGATTTTGCGTCAGCTCTTGGATATAAAGAAAAGCTTATGGAAATACGCGCAAAACAAAAAGAATTAATAAAACAAAAGCTTGCTGTTATCGGGAATACGAACTGGGAAGTTAACGGTAGCAAAACAAAAGGTCGAAAGATGGTTTCTGATACTCAGAAATTACTTCTGCGCGCATTTAACAACGAATGTGATGATTTGATTTCTCGTGTGAAATATACTAATTTTGATGCTTCCCTTAATAAAATTTATAAATCAGCGGATGTTATTTCTAAATTAGGTACGATTATGCAAATTTCCATTAACCGTGAATATCTTGATTTGAAAGTTAAAGAACTTCGTTTAGCTTTTGAATACGCTCAGAAAAAGCAAGAAGAAAAAGAAGCACAAAAAGCAGCTCGCGCAGAGCAACGCGAACAGGCTCGTATTCAAAAAGAACTTGACGAGCAACGCAAAAAAATGGAAAAGGAACAGACGCATTACCAAACAGCATTTGAGCGGCTCAAATTACAAATCGAACAGAATCCTAATAACGCAGACTTATTAAAGAAAAAAGAGCAACTTGAAGAACATCTTGCTGATATCAATAAGGCTTTAACTGATATTGATTATAGACAAGCGAATATGCGCGCTGGATATGTATATATAATTTCTAATATTGGAGCATTTGGAGAAAATGTGTACAAAATTGGAATGACTCGCAGATTGGATCCACAAGATAGGGTTGATGAATTGGGTGACGCATCTGTGCCGTTTAATTTTGATGTACATGCAATGATTTTTTCTGATGACGCCCCTGCTCTGGAAAATGCGCTGCATAAGGCATTCGAAAGTCGCAAATTAAACATGGTAAACCAACGTAGAGAATTTTTTAATGTTACTTTAGATGAAATAAAAGAAGTGGTTAGAAAAAATTTTGACAAAACAGTTGAATTTGTTGACACTCCGAACGCTGAACAATATCGTGTTAGCTTAAAAATGAAAGAAGCTCAAAAATAATTAAAATCGCCCCTGCCTCCGCCGCAGGGGCCTACCTTGACAACATAATATACTTACCCGGAGAACCGTTGGGGTGTTATGTCAGCCGCCGGACGATTTACGAAAGGAGGCTGGTGCTATGGTTACATATGACGAATTATTCGACTTTGTAAACATGCTTTGCGCAGTCATAACTCTTGTTATACTTTTTACACGCAAAAAATAGCGCCCCTGCTCTGGTAAAGTAAGGCGCTATTTTTATAACACTTCTTTGCCGGCGGTCAGGTGTACACTGACCAACGGTTCTCTTGTTAAGTATATTATATGTCAAACCAACAAATTTGTCAAATCGCAAAAAAACCAAATTCCAGACCATTTTGTTAAGGTCAACAAAATGGTGACAATTTTTGAGGATACATCAGCGGAATCATAGATATAAGAAATATAAATAAATGAAAATAAGTCATAATGAATACTTGACAAGATTCTTACATATGATATAAGCTAATATTAGCGAATGACTGCTGGGCGGTCGTAGAAAGAGTCTTGGAATTGTGTTCCAGGGCTCTTTTTGCATATCCCTGCCTCACCGCAGGGGCCACCACCTTGACAACATAATATACTTACCCGGGCAGCCGATAGGGCGGCTATGGCCCCGTTCCGAGTCTTGCGGAAAGGGGAATGCTTATGAGTACATACGAGGAATTTCAAATAATCCTGACCGTAGCGTTATTGATTGTTGCTATTCTGAATTTAAAAAAATAAGTAGAGCCGCTCTGTCCCTGGAAAGATAAGCGGCTCTACTTAGATACGTTTAATCGCCGGAGCGGGAAGTCTTGACCTTCCTTATCGGCTGTCTTGTTAAGTATATTATATGTCAAACCAACAAATTTGTCAAATCGCAAAAACCGCCCCTGGCTGCAACCAGGAACGGCTTTCACATAGATTTCTCTTGCCGGATAACCGGAAAGATATATCAGCTTGAACACCTGAATTATATCATTTCTGGAACGTCCTGGCAAGGGGCGTATTTTTTATACCCCAAAAACGTATAAATACACAGGAGATGATTGAATGAATGAAAAAAATCTTGAAATCGGGGCCGCCTATATCCGTGTCAGCACCGATGATCAGACGGAACTCTCTCCGGATGCACAGCTGCGTGTCATCCTGGAGGCAGCCAAAAAGGATGGGATTGTAATTCCCCAGGAATTTGTTTTTATGGAGGATCGCGGTCGTTCTGGCCGTCGAGCCGATAACCGCCCGGAATTTCAGCGGATGATTTCCACAGCACGGCAAAATCCCTCCCCCTTCCGGTATCTCTATCTCTGGAAGTTTTCTAGGTTTGCCAGAAATCAGGAGGAAAGCGCTTTTTACAAAGGCATCCTTCGGAAGAAATGCGGTGTCACTATCAAAAGTGTGTCAGAGCCTATCATGGAGGGAATGTTCGGGCGATTGGTGGAGATGATCATAGAATGGTCAGATGAGTTTTACAGCGTGAACCTCTCTGGTGAGGTGCTGCGCGGTATGACCCAGAAAGCCCTGGAACACGGATACCAGCTTACCCCATGCCTGGGATATGATGCTGTAGGCCATGGCAGGCCCTATGTTATCAACGAGGAGCAATATCAGATTGTAGAGTTTATCCATCGTTCTTTTTTTGACGGTAAGGACATGACCTGGATTGCCAGAGAGGCAAACAGGCGAGGATATCATACCCGCCGTGGGAATCCCTTTGACACTCGCGCTGTTCGTATCATACTTACCAACAGTTTTTATGTCGGTCTGGTCAAATGGAATGACGTGACCTTCCAGGGCACGCATGAATGCCGGGAAAGTGTCACAGCCCTGTTTCCGGCCAACCAGGAACGTCTGAATCGTATACACCGCCCCCGCGGCCGCAGACAGGCTTCTTCCTGCAAGCACTGGCTGTCCGGACTTTTGAAATGTTCCATTTGCGGCGCGTCGCTGGGATATAATCAAACAAAGGACCTCACCAAAAGAGGCCATGCATTTCAGTGCTGGAAATATACGAAGGGGCTGCATCCAAGTTCCTGCTCTGTGTCCAGTTTGAAAGCGGAGGCGGCTGTCCTGGAATCGCTTCGGATGATATTGGAGACCGGCGAGGTTGAATATACCTATGAGCAGCGCGAGAAACATCTGGACGACAATAAACTTACACTTATACAAAAATCCCTGGAGCGCCTGGAAACCAAGGAGCTGCGTATCCGGGAGGCCTATGAAAGTGGGATTGACACCATCGATGAATTTAAGGCCAACAAAACACGCCTGCAGAGAGAGCGAGAACAACTGATGGAAGAGCTGGAAGAACTCCGCTCCCAGGAGGAGCCGGAAGACGTTCCGGGAAAGGAAGTCCTCATTGAGCGGATCCGGAATGTTTACGACCTTTTGCAGTCTCCGGATGTTGATAATGATGATAAGGGCAACGCGGTCCGAAGCATCATAAAAAAGATAGTTTACATAAAAGAGAGTAAAACATTCTGCTTTTACTACTATGTATAGCCCTGGAAGCCTTGATTTATAAGGCTTTGCGGGCACATTATATGTTTTTGCAGTCTGGGCCGCCATACTGGCTTATAATAAACTGTGCCATCTTGGGATTTGTCTGGCTGATATTCACCGGATATTGAAGCCTTTTCTCATATCTCCACATCAGGCATTTCCTCCTTCCCACGGCCACGGACTTTTGATCCAGCTCCAATTATCCGATGATACCTGATCAATCATCAGGGGGCCATACGCCTGCTCATACGCACAAACAGCTTCTTTATTTAACTGTTTCACATAATAATAGTAATTCATAGCCTCCTGATCCGTTGGATGAGTATCCAGATAAAGAAGAATTTCATCCAGAGCAAAGCCAGTTTCATAGACATTCTTCATTAATTGATTTTTACATCCACACATCATCCGCGGCACCTCCCCATTATAAACGGTAAATCTAATTCCGGAAAAATTGTGCCTCTCTCCAGTCCCTGGCTAAGGGTATAGGTCTGTGTCCATCTCTGCATTGGAACATAAGCCATGGCTAAAGGCATTTCGGAAAGGGCGTTTCCTCCCGGCGGTCTCATTACAGGCGGGAAAACTCCCGTTCCGGCGTTCTGACCAGGCACACAGTTCTGACATGGCATATTATTCTGGCATAGCGTATTATTCTGACATGGTGTATTGCTCTGGCATGGCATCATATTCTGAACAGGCTTTCTATTTTGACACATGCACCCATCCTGACACGGTTTTATTCCCTGTCCCTGATTTGGTGTGACCGGCTGAATCGGATTCGTTGGACGAATTGGTTTGCCTCCGCAGCCGCATCCCGCACTCATACACGGTGATATCTGTGGGCGGCTGGTACAGGCATTCTGCTGATGATTGCTGCAATCCATAAGCAAGCTTTTCTCCTTTCGGAAGATTCTGATAGTATCATATGAATCTGATTTCTCACTGGTGAAAACTCTCAGACCATTTTCTCTCATAAGATCTCTTCCCTATAAGAAAGAAGCTCGCTCGCGAGCTTCTCCGCCTGCGGCGAGTCGTCTCATCAGCCCAATTCTCTTCCAACCCATGGCGATCCTCGCGGAGCATTTTTATGTCATAGGACGCACTTTCCTATGACATAAAACAGGCTGTCACCCCTGTCTTACTGTCCACATACCATATACTATCACAACAAAACAAGGAGATTTTTAATATGTGTAGATGTAATTTATGTAATTGCTTTAGAAACTATTTTTGTACTTCTGATTGGAACTGCTGCAGATGCAATAATAACTCCGGATGCGGCAACAACTCCGGCAATACCAGCCATTCTGGCTGCAGCTACGGATGCGGATGTGGCTGCGGCTCCTCTTCCAATAATAACAATAACAACTCCTGTGGCTGCGGCTCCTCCAATAACGGGTGTGATTGTAACTGCGGAAATAGCTGCGGCAGCGGCTCTTCTTCCAACAATAACCGCCAGGCCTATCAGTCCGGCTACCGAATCGGTTTCCGGGATGGCTTCCAGTCAGCAGTAGAAAATAATATCGGTATTGCTCCCTTCCACATCCCCGATACCTTTGATTCCAACAATTCTTCCTGCGGCTGCAATAACTGTCAATAAATAATTCAGGGACAAAGATGGCACATTCCATCTTTGTCCCTTTTTGTCGCCTCTGCCCAAAAACAGGTTCCATTCACACCTGCTCTATTTGTTCTGTTTCTTTTTTGCCATTCGGCGCCATAATAAAGGAAGACTGGGGCTTTTCTCCTGCCGTTCCCTTTCCATAATAATATTTAATAATATCTTTTCTTGTGATAATTCCGATAAACATTTTTCGATCATCCACTACCGGAACAAAATTCTGATTCAAAGCCCGATCAATCATATCTTCCATATTGGACTTTACAAAAACCGGAAGATAATCCATCCTGCGCTTCAGTGTGCTGACAGAAATTCCTTCTGCCTCCTTCAAGTTCAGATTGTACTGATTCTTGATTCCCCAGAGCATATCTCCTTCTGTAATCGTTCCCACGTACTTTCCGTCCCTGGTCAACAGCGGAACTGCTGAAAATTTATGATATTCCATTTTTTCCAAAGCCTGCCGGATAGAATCATCTTCATATATGTATGCAATTTCACTTTTGGGAGTTATAAAAAACAATATGTTCATAATGAGTTTTTTCACGCTCCTTATATTTGATTTTTGTTTATTATAACATGGGATTCAGAACATACTGTGAACAAATTCTTAAAATAGCATAAATATTCAAACCGCTTGTTTTTCCTGTATGAAAATACACATTTCTGGAATATCATGCAGAAAGACGCGATAAAAGGAACCGGAAAAAGCCCTGTTTTCTGCTTTTCCCGGTTCCCTTTTTCTAAATCTGTTTTCTGTGCTTTTTACTCTTTTTTCCTGCTTTTGTTTCCGAATTCTGTCCTCTGAAGCTCTCCTGCAGATGCTTTTTTCTAAAAATTACCAAATACTCTCCTGCAATAGCCTTTATCTATTCCAGATAATCCAACGGATCCACAGGACTGTCTTTGTGAAGCATTTCCAGATAAAGATTGCTGCCTTCCACAGTATAATATTTGGTCGGCTCTGCTACATATCCTATAAGCTGGCCTTTTTCCAGATATTCGCCCTCAACTGCAGCCACTTCCTTCAGCTGACCGCAGATCACCGAATACTCATTTCCCAGATCCAGTGTCAGGTAGGTTCCGATTTCTTCGCTGTTTCCCACAGAAACCACACGGGCATTGGCCGGAGCATAAACCGGCTCACTGATATCCCCCTGAATCACCATTCCTGGATTGCACTTGTACTGATCCAGGGTTGGAAAATAAATCGTAGAATCCATACTGTAATTCAGCACTACATTCCCTCTCACCGGCCAGGACAGGCTGCTGGTATCCGAAAAATTCAGAGCCAGGGCTTCCACATTTCCCAGCCCGGTTCCGGCCTCCTGCACATTTTCCTCCTCAGGATTCCAAGCTTCCTCTTTTGTTCTTTCTGCTGTCACAGTATCCAGGTTATTTTCTGCCAGCTGCTCTGCCGCAATTTCGGTCTCCTCTGCCAAAGCCGGATTTCTTTCCGGAAGCTCTGCTTCCTGAATCTGTTTTCCTGGCTGCTGGGCAATAAAATCTCCCTGCTCCTGCATATCCACATAGGGATTCTGCTCCTGACCGCTTCCTCTCTGAGTTGTAACAACGCCTGCTGCGGCTACGATAGTCAGCAGGCCAAGCACCAACATGACAAGGAACAGTTTGTCCTTGAACATTTGATTCCATTTCTCTTTCACCGTTTATCACCTCGGTACTATTTTTACCAAAGTGCTCCCACTTATTCAGTCACCAGAGAAATATTTTTATAATAATAATGCAGAATGTCCTGATAATCCCATCCTTCTGCTGCCATATGAGCAGCTCCGGTCTGGCTGAGACCGTATCCATGCCCGATTCCCCGCACCACTGCCTGAATCCCGCTTTCTGTGCCGTTAAAATAAAAACAGGAAGAAGGCAGTCCCAGAGTATACTGGATTTCTTCTCCCTTATAAATTCCAGATCCTATTTTCATTTCTGTCAGATATCCAGCCTCATCCTTTTCAACAGTCTGAATCTGTTCCGGAACCTGATCTGCCCTGACAGGTGCCGCCCCTGGAATCTGGCTGATTTTCTGTGCAAAGGTTTCTCTGCTCCAGGAAAATACCTGCTGATAGTTCTCAGCTTCCACATCCCACCTGCTTTCTACCGAAACAAGATAGGGATACTCTTCAGAACCGTTTCTCGTCCGGCCGGAACTGATCCTGTGAAACAGAGGAAGCACATACTGTTCCTCACAGCGCATCACTACTCCTTTCGTTTCCCCTGCTGCCCTCTTACACTGAATCAGCTTTTCTGCCAGCCGTTCCTTTTCCCCAAGCGTTAAAAACCTGTTCTCACTCCCGTTTGCCTGTCCGATATAATCCAGATCCAGTTCTTCTTCCTGAATCTCCTGTCTTCCATCCATCAAACGGCAGATATAGGTTCTGGCAATAACTGTCTGACATTTTAGTGCTTCCCACTCATACCCTTCTGGAATCTGGCACGCAACCACTCCAGGAAGATAATCCTCCAGATTCATATAGGTCTGAATTCCATCCCGTTCTATCAAAATTCTGCGGGAAATACTGTCTGCGCTGGTTTCTGTATCCTCTTCTTCCGCTTCACTCTCCCTGGTTTCTCCTCCCTTCTCATCCAGAGAAGGCAAAGTATCCTCTTCTTTCTCTATTCTGTTCTCGCTTCCCCATACAGCCTGTCCCGTTCCTTTCATACATATCAGTGCCAGCAGCCAGGGCAGCAGCAGCATGAAAATTCCCCAAAGCATCCATTTTTTCATAAAAAAATCCCTCCCGACTATTATCAGTCTATGGAGGGATTTTCTCTTTATTCCTTAAAAATATCTGTTTTCTGCAGTTTTCCCAAAAGAATCAGCCGGAAACTGCCATTCTTTCTGAACCAGGGGAATCAAACTTACAGTTCTACCTGAACCTTTTCCAGATGCCAGATATCCTTTACATACTCTTCAATGGTACGGTCAGAGCTGAACTTACCGCTGCAGGCAGTATTCAGAATTGCTGCCTTAGCCCACCATTTTTCATCCCGGTATGCTGCATCTACCTTCTTCTGAGCCTCTGCATACATGCGGAAATCCTTCAGAATAAAGTAGGTATCTGCCCGGTCACTGCTGCGGGTGTTCAGCAGTGAATCATAAATATCACGGAACATCTCCGGATTCTGCGGAGAATAATATCCATTGATCAGCTGCATCAGCACACGGCGGATATCCTGATCATTGTTGAAGATCTCCATAGGATTGTAGCTGTGATCATGCTCCATGCGGATGATATCATCGGAAGAAGTACCGAAAATAAAGGCATTCTCCTGTCCAACTTCTTCCACAATCTCCACATTCGCTCCATCCATGGTTCCAATGGTCAGGGCGCCGTTTAACATGAATTTCATGTTTCCGGTACCGGATGCCTCTTTACTTGCAGTGGAAATCTGCTCGCTGACATCTGCTGCAGCAAAGATAATCTCTGCGTTAGATACCCGGTAATCTTCAATAAATACAACTTTAAGCTTTCCGTTAATGGACTTGTCGTTGTTGATTACATCTGCCACAGAGTTAATCAGCTTAATGGTCAATTTCGCACGCTTGTAGCCTGCTGCTGCCTTTGCACCAAAGATAAAGGTTCTGGGAACCATATCCATGTTGGGGTTATCCTTCAGCTGATTGTACAGATACATAACATGAAGGATATTCATCAACTGTCTCTTATACTCATGGAGACGTTTTACCTGTACATCAAAAATAGAACGGGGATCTACATCAATACCGTTGTGTTCTTTGATATATTTTGCCAGACGAATCTTGTTCTGGTATTTGATGTTCATAAACTCATGCTGGCACTTCTCATCATCTGCGTAAAGCTTCAGCTTGTTAATGGCAGACAGATTGGTAATCCACTCATTTCCTACTTTGCTGGTTACCCAGTCAGCCAGAAGCGGATTGCCGTGCAGCAGGAATCTTCTCTGAGTAATACCGTTGGTCTTGTTGTTGAATTTCTCCGGCATCATCTCATAGAAATCTCTCAGCTCCTGATGCTTCAGAATTTCTGTATGAAGCTGTGCCACGCCGTTTACAGAGAAGCTTCCGGCAATGGCCATATGTGCCATACGAACCTGACCGTCATAAATGACTGCCATTTTGGCAATCTTATCCTGACGTCCCGGATATGCCTGCTGAATCTGAATCACAAAGCGGCGGTTAATCTCCTCCACAATCTGATAAATACGGGGAAGCAGTCTGGAAAACAGCTCGATCGGCCATTTTTCCAGGGCCTCTGCCATAATCGTATGGTTTGTGTAGGCACAGGTCTTAGTTGTAACATCCCAGGCCTCTTCCCAGGTAAGACCATAATCATCCAGCAGTATACGCATCAGCTCTGCAACTGCTACAGTCGGATGAGTATCATTTAACTGGAATACGTTTTTCTCATAGAACTTACGTACATCATCATGATTCTCCATGTACTTCAGCACAGCTCTCTGCACACTGGCAGAAATGAAGAAATACTGCTGACGCAGACGAAGCTCCTTACCGGCAATGTGATTATCGTTAGGATAAAGAACCTCACAGATATTCTTAGCCAGGTTTTCCTCTTCTACTGCCTTCTGATAGTCACCACGGTCGAATGCATCCAGACGGAAGGTATTGACCGGCTGAGCATCCCAGATACGAAGAGTGTTGACCACGTTATTGCCGTAGCCTACAACCGGAAGGTCATAGGGAACTGCCATAACAGACTGATATCCCTCCTGAACAAATTTTTCTCTGCCGTTTTCCCAGACAGTTTTCACATATCCGCCGAATTTAACTTCTGTAGCGTACTCAGCACGGCGTACTTCAAAGGGGTTGCCGTCCTTTAACCACTCATCCGGAACCTCCACCTGGTATCCGTTCTCAATTTTCTGCTTGAACATACCATAGCGGTAACGGATTCCGCAGCCATATGCCGGATATCCCAGTGTGGCAAGAGAGTCCAAAAAGCATGCTGCCAGACGGCCCAGACCGCCGTTTCCAAGAGCTGCATCCGGCTCCTGATCCTCAATCAGGTTCAGATCAAAGCCCAGCTCATCCAGAGCCTGTTTAATCTCATCCTTTGCCATAATATTGATAATGTTATTGCCCAGGGCACGGCCCATTAAAAATTCCATGGACAGGTAATACAGGGTCTTAACATCCTGCTTTTCATACTCCTTGTGCGTTGCAATCCACTCATCAATAATAACATCCTTTACTGCATAGGCCACAGCCTGAAATACCTGATTCGGCGTTGCCTCATCAATCGTTTTTCTAAACTGGCTTTTTACGTTATAAATGACATTCTTCTTAAATGTTTCCTTGTCAAACCCCTTATTTACACTGCTTATCATACTTCTACTCTTCCTCCTGCTCTGCTGCAGCTTAGTTTACTGCAACCTTTTCTACACCCAAAACTCCGGTTTCCCCGTTGATATTCCACTCTTTTGTATATCCGCCCATTTCGCCGATGCGAATCTCATCTGCTAATACCTCGCTGCGAATGGTTTCTGCATATCTTGTTAAGATATCTGCAATCTTATCATTATTCTGCTGATATACACAGATATGATCCATCACCTCAAATCCGGCTTCCTTACGCATAGTCTGGATTTTGCTTACCAGCTCTCTGACAAAGCCTTCCTCCAGAAGCTCCGGAGTCAGTCTGGTATCAAGAGCAACGGTCACTACATTGTCGCTTTCTGATACATAGCCTTCTGTCTGTGCCATATCAATCAGAAGATCCTCTTCTGTCAGCACTACCAGCTCTGCACCGAAATCGAATTTCAAAGCGCCTTCTGCCTTTAAGGTATCCATTGCCGCATTGCCGTCGATCTCCGCTAAAGCCTTGCGGATATTGCCCAGCTGCTTTCCGTATTTGGGACCTACGGTCTTTAACTGAGGCTTAAAGCTGTAGGAAGTAAAGTTTCTTACATCCTCTACAAATTCCACAGACTTCACATTCAGCTCATCCTCAATAATCTCCACATAGAAATCAGACAGCTCGTGATCTGCTTTTACATACATTTTGCCGATAGGCTGACGGTTTTTGATATTTGCAGTATTTCTGGCGGCACGACCCAGAACAACAACCTTCAGAACCTCATCCATATCTGCTTCCAGCTGCTTGTCAATGTGCATTTCATCTACAGACGGGAACTCGCACAGATGGATGCTTTCCGGAGCATTTTTGTCAATGCTGCGAACCAGGTTCTGGTAAATATCCTCTGTCATAAACGGAATCATGGGAGAAGCAGCCTTTGCCACATTAACCAGAGCCGTGTACAGAGTCATATAAGCATTGATCTTGTCCTGCTCCATGCCCTTTGCCCAGAAACGTTCTCTGCTGCGTCTTACATACCAGTTGCTCATATCATCTACGAATTCCTGCAGCACTCTTGCAGCCTCCGGAATCCGGTAATTGTTCAGATTATCATCCACATCACGGATCATGGAATTCATCTTGGACAGCAGCCATTTATCCATAACAGGAAGCTTATCGTAATCCAGGGTATACTTGGTTGCATCAAAATTGTCAATGTTCGCATACAGTACAAAGAATGCATAGGTGTTCCACAGGGTTCCCATAAACTTTCTCTGTCCCTCCTGAACCGCCTTGCCATGGAAACGGTTGGGCAGCCAGGGAGCGCTGTTGATGTAAAAATACCAGCGGATAGCATCTGCTCCATAGGTTTCCAGAGCATCAAACGGATCTACGGCATTTCCTTTGGACTTACTCATCTTCTGTCCGTTTTCATCCTGTACATGCCCCAGAACAATAACATTCCGATAAGGAGCCTTGTTAAAAATCAGGGTGGAAATCGCTAACAGAGAGTAGAACCAGCCTCTGGTCTGATCCACTGCCTCGGAAATAAAGTCTGCCGGGAACTGCTGCTCAAACAGCTCTTTGTTTTCAAAAGGATAGTGATGCTGTGCAAATGGCATTGCTCCAGAGTCAAACCAGCAGTCAATAACCTCCGGCACACGCTTCATCTGCTTTCCGCATTTCGGACAGCGAATGGTCACTGCATCAATAAATGGACGGTGCAGCTCAATATCCTCCGGACAGTTGTCGGACATGGATTTTAATTCCTCGATGCTTCCGATAGAATGCTGATGACCGCATTCACACTCCCAGATATTTAAAGGAGTTCCCCAGTAACGGTTCCGGCTGATACCCCAGTCCTGAACATTCTCCAGCCAGTCACCGAAACGGCCCTTGCCGATGCTCTCCGGAATCCAGTTGATGGTATTGTTGTTGCGGATCAGATCCTCCTTCACCGCTGTCATTTTAATGAACCAGGACTCCCGGGCATAGTAAATCAGCGGAGTATCGCAGCGCCAGCAGTGAGGATAGCTGTGCTCAAAATTGGGAGCTGCAAATAACAGGCCTCTCTCATCCAGATCCTTTAATACCATAGGATCTGCCTTCTTAACAAATACGCCAGGCCACAAAGTTTCCTTTGTCATCTCGCCCTTTGCATCAACCATCTGTACAAAGGGAAGATCGTATTTTCTTCCAACCTTGGAGTCGTCCTCACCAAAGGCAGGAGCAATATGAACCACACCGGTACCATCTGTCAGGGTAACATAGCCGTCACATACCACATAATGCGCCTTTTTATGCTGCTTTTCTGCAGCATCTGCAGCACACTGATACAAAGGCTCGTATTCCTTGTATTCCAGATCTGTTCCCTTGTAACGCTCCAGAACCTCGTAGGAATCCTCTCCCAGAACCGTATCACACAGAGCAGCAGCCAGGTAATAAACCTGTCCGTCCTCTTTCATCTTAACCTTTACATATTCCTCGTCCGGATTCACGCAGAGAGCTACGTTAGACGGCAGAGTCCACGGAGTTGTTGTCCAGGCCAGAATGCTGGCATCCTCACCCTTAACCCGGAAACGAACAATGGCAGAACGCTCTTTTACATCCTTATATCCCTGAGCAACTTCATGGGAAGACAGCGGGGTACCGCATCGAGGACAGTAAGGAACAATCTTAAATCCCTTGTAGAGCAGTCCCTTCTCCCAGATCTGCTTCAGAGCCCACCACTCGGACTCAATAAAGCTATTGTGATAAGTAACATAGGGATTGTCCATATCTGCCCAGAAACCAACGGTTCCGGAAAAATCCTCCCACATGCCCTTATACTTCCACACGCTCTCTTTACAGTGTCCGATAAACGGCTCCAGACCATACTGCTCAATCTGCTCCTTGCCGTCTAAGCCCAGCATTTTTTCCACTTCCAGCTCAACCGGAAGACCGTGGGTATCCCAGCCTGCTTTACGGGGAACCATATAACCCTTCATGGTGCGATAACGAGGAATCATGTCCTTGATAACCCGCGTCAGCACATGACCAATATGGGGCTTACCGTTTGCGGTAGGCGGCCCGTCATAGAACGTATAAGTCGGCCCCTCTTTTCTGGAGTCCATACTCTTCTGGAAAATATGATTATCATTCCAGAATTTTTCAATTTTCTTTTCACGCTCTACAAAGTTAAGATTTGTAGGTACTTTCTCGTACATGGCTTTCTTCATCCTCCATTCTTATTCTGCGTGAAGTCCAGTGGCAGCTGCAAATAACAGGAAATCCCACGGAAAGGATTATCCTATGAAAGAAAAAGGCCTTTTTCCTGCAACAGGAAAAAAGCCTTCAATGTCTCTATCTACCACCTATTACTGCATACAACTATATGAGTTCCCGATAACGGTGGAAATCCGGCACGGCCTACTGTCTGTTCAGCCTGCAACTCAGGAGTGATTTTCGACTGCCGATGTACTGGCTTCAGGCTCTCACCATCCCCGAATCGCTTTTGCTTTCCTCTCGGCGCTACTGTCTCCATCTGCGTTTTTTCTTTATGAATACTCCTTTCTATTATATTATTCCCCTTGGTTATTGTCAAGGTTTCCCTTGTTTGTTATTTTTTTATCAATTACATTGTCTTTTTTTGTCTTTGGTGGTATACTGCAAAAAAAGCATTTTACCTGTATTTTACACCCACAAAATCGGATGTTTCTTCTATAGAAAGCGGACATCCGGGAGAAGGAGAACACCTATGAGTGAACGTAATCTTACTCTGCTGACAGATCTCTATGAGCTGACTATGATGCAGGGATATTTTAAGGAAAAGGATGCCAATGAAACCGTCATTTTCGATGCATTTTACCGCAGCAACCCTGTAGGGAGCGGCTACTCTATCTGTGCCGGTCTGCAGCAGGTCATCGAATATATTGAAAATCTGCATTTTGAACAGGATGATATCGACTACCTTCGCAGCACAGGACTGTTTGAAGAGGATTTTCTGGAATATCTGAAAAATTTCCATTTTTCCGGCGATATTTATGCTATTCCGGAAGGCACAGTTGTATTTCCCCGTGAGCCCCTTGTCAAAGTCATTGCGCCGATTATGGAGGCTCAGCTGATTGAAACCGCCCTTCTTAATATTATCAACCACCAGTCTCTGATTGCCACCAAGGCAGCGCGGGTGGTATATGCAGCCAAGGGTGACGGGGTTATGGAATTCGGACTTCGCCGCGCCCAGGGACCTGACGCAGGCATTTACGGCGCCAGAGCCGCTATGATTGCCGGCTGCATTGGCACCTCCAATGTCCTCTGCGGAAAAATGTTCCATGTGCCTGTTAAGGGAACCCATGCCCACAGCTGGATTATGAGTTTTCCGGACGAGCTGACTGCATTCCGAACCTATGCAAAGCTCTATCCCACTGCCTGCATTCTTCTGGTAGACACCTATGACACCTTAAATTCCGGCGTTCCTCATGCCATTCAGGTATTTAAAGAAATGCGGGAAGCAGGAATTCCCCTGACCTTCTACGGAATCCGTCTGGACAGCGGCGACCTGGCCTATCTGTCCAAGCAGGCAAAGAAAATGCTGGATGAGGCAGGCTTCCCGGATGCTGTCATTTCAGCCTCCAATGATCTGGATGAAACCCTGATCAATTCCCTGAAAATGCAGGGAGCTGCTATTAACTCCTGGGGTGTCGGCACCAACCTGATTACCTCAAAGGACTGTCCGTCCTTCGGCGGTGTTTATAAACTGGCTGCTATTTTGGATAAGAATACCGGAAAATTCATTCCAAAAATCAAGCTTTCAGAAAATGCGGAAAAGATCACCAACCCTGGAAATAAAACCATCCGCCGGATTTACGATAAGGAAAACGGAAAGATCATTGCTGATCTCATCTGTCTGGTTGATGAAGTATACGATCCTGACCGCTCTCTGCTGCTGTTTGATCCCATTGAGACCTGGAAAAAGACTCACCTTGCTCCTGGAAGCTATACCATGAGAGAACTGATGATCCCTGTATTTAAAAAAGGAAAACGAGTTTACGACTCACCCGAAGTCATGGATATTCAGACATATTGCAAGCAGGAGATGGCCACTCTCTGGGAAGAATCTCTGCGCCTGGAATTCCCGCACCGGGTTCATGTGGATCTCTCAAATGAACTTTGGCATATGAAAAATCAGCTTCTTGACAGCTATCATTATAACCGTTAATCTTTTATTTTCTTATTACTGACAAAAAATATGGAATTTTATCATCAATCGCAGTGGATTCTTTTATTTTTCCTGTACAGTGCTGCCGGATGGCTGTGGGAATGCTTTTATGTTTTCGTCAGAACGCACAGAATGGTAAACAGGGGCTTTCTTCACGGCCCCTGGCTTCCCATTTATGGTGCAGGCGCTTTAACTGTTCTATTTGTAACTCTCCCTGTCAGAACCAATCCCGCTCTTGTATTTTTTATAGGAATGACAGGGGCAACTCTGCTGGAATATGGAACCGGCCTTGTTATGGAACGCCTTTTTCAGATGCGGTACTGGGATTACAGTAAGGAGCTTCTGAATGTAAATGGCTATATCTGCCTTCCTGCCTCGCTCGCATGGGGAATTTTTTCCACGGCTCTGATATATGTATTTCATCCCCCATTAGAGCGATTTGTTCTGTTGCTTCCACTTCCGGCATCCGATGGAATCAGTCTGGGGCTTTCCGTTTTGTTTACCGTTGATGTCACCCGCTCCGTTCAGACTGCTCTGGATCTGCGCGCTGTCATGGAAAATCTGACTTCCAGCAATCAACGAATTGCCGGTATTCAGGAGCATTTGAAACTGCTTACTGAGCAGCTTGGCGAAAGGCAGGAACTTCTTCGCCAGCGTCTTGCACAGCTGGAGCATTCAGCCTTACTGAGCCGGGAACTGCATCCGGAAGCCTTAGAACTGCTTCACAATAAAAAATCACAGCTTCTCTCCTCTCTTTCAGAGAAAACCTCAACTGTTCTGGAATTTGTCCATCAGGAGTTGTCACAGGTATCTGTTGCTTCAGACAGAAGCCGATTAGAGCATGTAAAAGATCATTTGTTAAGTATTCAGAAAACTATTCACTTTCTGGAAATCGATCTCGCCTCCCGGCGAAATCGGGAATGGGAACGTATTTTCCGGCTTTTGGATCGAAATCCCTCCGCGGCCTCTATCAGACACCGGGAAGCCCTTGAGGAACTGCTTTCTGTTCGAAGAAGCAAAAAAACTGATAAGAAGAAATAGGTCACTGCACTGCAGCGGCCTTTTTGTTCATTTCTTATTCACAAAACCGTTACAAACATTCCACAGTTTTGCTAAACTTCTTTCATATTTTTTCACTATACTTTATACCATCAGATAACGCATTGCTGCATTGCTGATTACAGTTAGATAATTTTTTTCATAATCGCCGGCGGTTTTGGATGCCGCCGGCTCCTCCCTTTTTACTATCTTTCCTATATTTTCTACTTTTTCACCTTGATTTTCCAAAAATTAGTCAAAACAGAGAAAAACCATCTGGTTTTTTATAAAAGTTTTTTCACAAAAAGACTGTCGATTTTTCCTCTTTTATGTTACAATTTAGACATGAGTTTTAAATATTAATAGGGGGATTTTTTATTATGGCAAAAGAAATGATTGCTATGCTTCTTGCCGGCGGACAGGGCTCCCGATTATATGCTCTGACCCAGAAGCTTGCAAAACCTGCAGTTCCTTTTGGCGGTAAATACCGCATTATTGACTTTCCACTTTCAAACTGTGTGAATTCCGGCATTGATACAGTAGGTATTCTGACCCAATATCAGCCGCTCGTATTAAACGAATATATTGGAAATGGACAGCCCTGGGATCTGGATCGTCTTTACGGCGGTGTACATGTACTCCCGCCATATCAGAAGGCTTCCGGCTCTGACTGGTACAAAGGCACTGCAAATGCGATTTATCAGAACATTTCTTTCATTGAACGGTACAATCCGGAGTATGTTATTATTCTTTCCGGCGACCAGATCTGCAAGCAGGACTATAGTGATTTTCTCCGCTTCCACAAAGAGAAAAATGCAGAGTTCTCCGTTGCTGTTATGGAGGTTCCGTGGGAAGAGGCATCCCGCTTCGGCCTGATGGTTGCTGATGAAAACGACAAGATTACTGAATTCCAGGAAAAGCCCAAGAATCCTAAATCCAATCTGGCATCTATGGGTATCTATATTTTCAACTGGGATATTCTGAGAAAGTACCTGATTGAGGATGAGGCTGATCCGAATTCCGAAAATGATTTCGGCAACAACATCATTCCCAATCTGTTAAAGGACGGGCGGAATATGTACGCCTACCACTTTGATGGCTACTGGAAGGATGTAGGAACCATCCCCTCCCTCTGGGAAGCCAATATGGAAGTACTGGATCCGGAACACAGCGGTATCAACCTGTTTGACACTGACTGGAAGATTTACAGCCGCAACAGCGGTATGACCGGACACAAGATCAGTGCTGACGCTGTAGTAGAGAATTCCTTAATCACAGATGGCTGCCGTATTGACGGAGATGTCAAGCACTCCATTCTTTCCTCCGGCGTCAGAGTAGAGGCAGGAGCTGTGGTAGAAGACGCTGTGATTATGAGCGGAACCACCATTAAGGCAGGCGCTGTTGTAAAGCACTGCATCATTGCTGAAAACGTTGTGATTGGTGAAAATGCCGTTGTAGGTGCTATGCCTGCAGATGGTGAAAAGGGTGTTGCCACAGTTGGCTCCGGCGTTGAAATCGGCGCAGGCGCTAAAATCGGCCCCAATGCAATGATCAATAATAATGTAAAAGGCGGTGAAGAACAATGGTAAATTCCAATGCAAATGCCCTGGGCATCCTTTTTCCAAACAGTTATGACTCTCTCGTACCCGAGCTGGTAGGAGAACGCCTGATGGCTTCCATTCCTTTTGCCAGCCGTTACCGCCTGGTAGATTTTATTCTCTCCAGTATGGTAAATTGCGGAATCGACAATGTTTCTGTGATTGTCCGCAAAAATTATCACTCTCTTATGGACCACCTTGGTTCTGGACGTGAGTGGGATCTGACTCGGAAAAACGGCGGTCTGAACATGGTTCCGCCTTATGCAGAGAAAACCGTTTCTGTTTACAATGGCCGTATCGAGGCTCTTGCAAGCATTCTGGATTTTTTAAAGGAGCAGAAAGAAAAATATGTAATCATGGCTGACACCAATCTGGCTGTCAACTTTGATTTCAATGCTATGATCGAAGCTCATATGGAAAGCGGCGCTGATGTAACCGTTGCCTATACAGAGCAGCCTCTTCCCGACAGTATCCTGGATGCTCCTCACACCGGTAAGGATATGTACTATACCCTGTCTCTGGATGAGGGACGTGTATCTGAGATCCAGATCAACTCCAAGGAAACCGGCGTTCAGAATCTTTCCATGAACATCTATATTATTGAACGTCAGCGTCTGATTGATCTGGTCAGCAAGGCTTATGTTCTGGGGCAGATTTATTTTGAGCGGGACGTTCTGGCTCCCAACTTAAAAACCCTGAATGTTCAGGCCTTCCGTTTTGACGGCTATGTAGCCCGCATCTCTGATATGAAGAGCTACTTCGAAGAGAACATGAAGATGTTGGATGACGAGAATGTGGATGCTCTGTTCTACAGCGGAGATCCTATCTACACCAAGATCCGCGATGACAACCCCACCCGCTATATCAATGGCTCCAGAGCTAAGAATATTATGGCTGCTGACGGCTGCGTGATTGAAGGCGATGTGGAAAACAGCATTCTTTTCCGTGGTGTTAAGATTGCCAAGGGCGCCAAGGTTCGTAACTGTGTTCTGATGCAGGGAACCTCTGTAGAAGCAGGCGCAAGTCTGGAATACGTTATTACAGACAAGAACGTTACCATTACCGAATATAAAGAATTAAAGGGCAATGACGCATTTCCGGTTTATGTTGCCAAATACCAGAAAGTTTAAATCATCTCTTCTGTTATATCCAAAGAGCCGCCCGATCATCTTTTCTCGATGATCGGGCGGCTCTTTCATGTTTTTATGCAGCCGTTCGGCTATGCCTCTTCGCATAGCCGAACGGTTACATTTTTATTGCTGTTTCATTTCTGTTTACGGAATCCATACACCATCCGGGCCTACCTTGTACCCATCAGGTGTTGTGGTATCTGTCAGCATCCGTCCTCTTGTTCCGTCGGATACATTATGGAAATAGTACCACTTTCCATTAATCTGATGCCATCCGGTATACATATGACCGCGGGTGCCGTCACTTTCTGCATGGAGATAATACCACTGTCCATCCAGAGAAATCCAGCCAACTGCCATAGAGCCGTCTGCATTGAAATAATACCAGTTATTGGTGCCATTCCAGTTTATGTACTGCCAGCAGGAAGCCGGTGTCACGCCGCCGGAGGTCTTAAAGGTCCACTGACCATCCTCTCTTATGCTCCAGGTTCCGGTTACTGCTCCGCTGTTTCCAGCCGGTGCTGCACTTCCGCCGCTGCTTGCATTGCTGCTGTTAGGACGGCTGGGTTTGTGCGGTTTTTCGCTTTCCTCGTAACTGAGTCCATAATTCAACTCATAATAATTATTTTCGCTGTCGCGATATGCATAAGCCTTTCCGTTTCTGTCCTTCATTTCTTCAGGCATGTACTGATCCTTCAGATAGCCAGGAACATCGTTCGGGGAAATACATACGCCGTCTGCATTCACTGCAATGACCTGATCATTCTTCGGAAGAGTGATTGGCATTTTACCAGTCGGATTGTAATCACCTACAATGACATCCATCGTAGCATCTGCATAAGTATCAAAGCCAGCCAGCAGAGCATCTGCATAAGGCTCTACATTTCCTAACATCCATGCCAGTGTAAAGTTTACATTGGAAATTACCTTACCGCCATTGTTATGAACGGCATCTGCAATTTCTTTAATCTTTCCTGCATTCTGCAGAGTGGTTTCTGCATGAGTGGATGCTGCCGGACGTCCCAGCTCATCTACGTCATGGACAATCTTTCCATCACAGATATCCAGCTCCAGATATCCTGCTGTTGCAGAGAAGTAATTGCCGGATTTCGGATTCACAAACAGGATTGCATAATCAGCCTGATTGTAATCCTCAGTTACCTGAATGCCATATTTTTCTGTCAGATTCTTTCTCAGGGCTTCCGTCTGAGCCGGATTCTCTTTCTGAGAGAAATACTCTACATATACGGTCTTTCCTTCCAGCTTGTCCTCTGTTAACGGCAGAACCTGATCCTTGTTCTTTAACAGAACAACAGATTTCTGATGTGCCTCATAAGCCTCATCCCAGTTCTCCGGATTGTCAACAACTTCCTTTGCATGATCCGGATTCCGGTATGGATTTTCAAACAGTCCAAGCTCAAACATCTCCTTCAGAAGACGTTCATTTGCTCGATCCAGATCCTCATCGCTTACTGTTACTTCTTCTCTTGTAAATCCGTAAGCAATTTCATGGGTATCATAATAATCACTCTTGCTTCCATCCTCAGAACGCTCGTATGCTTCCTTCATGGACCATACGTCATTGGTATCACCGATAATGTCTGTTCCCGCATTCACTGCATAACCGCATTTCTCCGGTACATCCAGTTCTTCAACGCCCCAGTCCATATTTCCGATAATACCGCTGTCGCTGTTTACATATCCGTCATGTCCCATCTGATCACGCAGTAAGCCCTGAATAAATTCTTTGTTGAATGCAAATCCAACCTGCTGCATGTTCAGCTCATTGCCGTTATTGTCATACTGAGGCTCGCTCTTTTCCGGAGCCGGTTTTGCGTAGTACGGCATAATTGAGGATACATTGTTGTCTACTGCTGCCTTAAATCCAGGCAGGTGATATCTCTGAAGGCTGTTTTCTGTCTGATATACATTCCACTGACCCTGCTTATAGTGAGGATCAAATCCGTTTTCTCTTGCGCCGCCGCCCGGGAAATGCTTAATCGTCAGGGCAATACCGTCTGTCTGTACCCCTTCACTGCTTCCCTGGAAGCCAACTACCAGACGCTCTGCTGCATCGGCAATAAACTCCGGATCCTCTCCAAAGGTACCATAGGTTCTCTGCCATCTGGGATCGGTCATGGTATCTACCATATACATATATCCCTTTTTCAGTCCGCTGGCATCCCACTCACTTCTTGCAATTTCTGCAAATCTGGAAATCAGAGATGCATCTCCTCCTGCTGCAATATCTCCCTTGGCTGCTGCTGCCAGACCCATCGTTCCAGGCCAGGTAGAAAATACGCCAGATGCGTCATTCATACCAAAGGTCATATCGCCGTTTTCGTTTCTGGAATTGGAAGTTACCAATACTGGAATACCCAGGGAGGTTCCCTCTGCCACATAGTTCATCTGGTTGATCCAGTCTGCCATATCCTCCGGTTCCGGATTCTGGCGCAGGATAAAGTGGCGCAGTCCCAGCTTTTCAATGGTATCAATAGTTCCCAGCGTTGAAGTTTTTCCAAAGATACTGGTATCATTGATCTTTTCTGTCTCATCCAGAAGTCCTGTCTTATCCTTTACAGAAGAATTGATTCCCATGCCTCTGGAATTGTTAAACATCATACCAATCTTGTCATCTACGGTCATCTGGCTGACCAGATCTGCGGCTCTTGTTTCTGCATCTTCCCGCCAGTCCTCGTAGACATCCAGCTTGCCGTTTCCATTGGAATCCTTAAAGTACTTTCCGTCTACCTCCAGAATGTTCTTGGCAGCAGCACCGATGACCGGTTCTCCGGTTCCGTTTGCTTTTTCCTGATAGGTACTGGACCAAACGCCGTATGAAGACGGATCTACCTTTTCGCCATGCATTGCCAGTTCCTTTCCGCCTTCTGCATCAGCATACGCTGTTACCTGATAGTTTTCGTATGCTCCAAAATACTTCTGGTAGGTAAATACAAGATTCTTATCATCGCTGTCAAGACCCAGTTCAATTTCTGTTCCCTGCTGGCCAAGAAGTCCATTTTCACTTCCGATAGAAGCTGCTGCCTGACTGATAATATCCCATACCAGGCCAAACTCATCCTTCTTGTCCTTTGCATTAATGGCTTTTCTCCACTCTCCGCCGCGTTTCTCAGCAGCCTCCAGGGAAGCAGCAATACCTACATATGCCTTGCCTTCCTTCATAAAAGCCTGTACGTCCTGCTCTCCGTCTTTTTCCAGAATCGGATCCAGAACAACCTTTCCATTAAAGTTTTCCGGAACTGCAACTCTCACATAGTTCTTGTAAGGAGTCAGGGAATGACGCGTCCGGACAACCGTATTTTCTGTCATACGGGTATAAACATTTGCTTCACCATTTGCCAGATATTCTGTCTCGGTATATTTTACATCACCGGCCTTGCCTTCTTTCTGGTTCACAGTCTCCAGCTTGATCTCCCGTTCCATAGAAGCCTCAATCGCCTCAGAATCACGTCCTGTCTCACCAAAGAACGGCTCATTTTCTGCAAGAGCTATCATCTTTTCTCTGTCAGATTCCAGAATCCATCCGTTCTCGATCATATTATCAAGAGCTTCCGCATACTGATCCAGGTAAGTATCCCTGTCACCGTAAAGGCTTTCTACCCGATCCTGAGCCAGATAAATCATAGAACCGCTCTTATCACTGAAAGCGCCGTTGGCACCGCCGTAATAGGAAGCAACTGGTACGGAAATCTGCGGAGAAATGATTCCAGATGTCATATTTCCAAACTCATCTCTCTCCGGCGCAAATGCCATGCCATTCATAGAGCCTGCTACCTCATCCTTATACGGACCACACGGAGCCGGCTCTCCATTCTGGGCCCAGTTATCCAGATTTTCCAGAGCCGCATTGATAAATACAGTAATATTGAAATCTGTTACTGTATGATCTCCCTTAAAGTCTACATACTCTCTGGTATCCCGTCCTGTCTGCATCTGCAGCTCATCTGTCGGATCTGCCGGGAAAATAATATCTGAGTGCGGGCCGCCTGCCACTACATAATGACGGTACATGTTATCCGGCTCGTCGCTGTCATGGCGAACCGGACCAGGATTGTAGTCATTTTCTCCCACCATCAGGATAAACGGAACGTCTGTAGCCTTAACCGGCATAAACATTCTCGTCTTTGAGCTCTGCTTCTTTGCAATAGAGGTATCCATCATGCCGCCTACAAAGTTCAGATATCCATCAAAAATATGTTCGGCACTTCCTACACAGTCCTCATAATCCTCGTAGGTTTCCAAATCCGCTGCGTCCTCTGCTGCAAAGTTTGCCAGACCAAAGTTATTGGCAAAGGTATTCACATACCAGCCGGACTGAGAGGAGCCAAACAGGTAGGAATTTACATGGCCGTCGTAATCCTCACCATAGAGAATCGGACTGTTTTCCTGCTTCAGCAAAGTACCCACCTGACCTAAAATATCCCAGAAAATACCATTGTCATCTCCCCATTTCAGGGCTGCATATCGATCCTGGTTAAAGGTCTTCAGAGACTTTACTGTAACATCCTTCGAAGTAACGCCTACATACACGGCGCCCTTTTCCATGATGTAATCATAACTCTGACGCCACAGGCTGGCAATATCTGTCTTGCTGCTGGCATTGAGAATATCTACAAATACCACACCGCTGAAATCTGCCGCATCCTTCGGCTTAAATACTATAATTCGATCAACGTATTCCTCCTGTGCGTTGCTGGAGGTTGCCTTCGCTGCATTGCTGGCAGTTGCCAGCTTGCCATCTTTGATGTCATAAATATTTGCACTGCCCTTCAGGAAATATTCATGCTCCTCATAGGTATCAGAAAAGCCATAATCTTCTCTGGTACGTCCTGCCTGCTGGCTCAGATACGGGAAATTCTTCTCGTCCTGAGGAACACTAAGCTCGTCCGGTGTGTTTCCTTCCAGCACTTTGCCTTCTGAATCTACAAATTCAACCTTACTGTTAAAGGACTCCATGGCAGTCAAAACTGCGTTTGACCAGGTTGCATACTCTGCATCCGAATCAGTTGCAATCCTCTCCCTGTCCTCATCTTCCTCATCATGCCACAGACCACTGTCTTCACTGGGAATATACCAGGAATACCGGTCGGATCCCTCCGGCGGCGGACCTGCAAACGCCGGAAATACAGTTGTAGCGCTCATTGCCAAAACCAGTGCCGACGCAACCTTACGCCGCACTCTCCCCCTTGGCATTTTACATAGTTTCTGCTGTCTCAACTTCATGTCTTCTCCTTTCCCTGCAAAACGAACTTTTGCAACAATTACAAAGGATATTATATCACCATCTTTTGGTAAAATAAACTATTTTTATTAAGATTTCCTTCATTTTATTAACCTTTTCTTATGATTATCTTACGTGTATTTGAGTATTTTTTGTATGTTCTGCATAAAACCCGTTTTCTTTTCCTGCCTAAAATGCCATTGTTCTTCAGGTGCTTTGTACATTATTCTCTTTGCAGTAATTGTTTACCTTCTGAAAAATCATGAAGCGTTCCTCTTTCAAAATATTATGTTTTAAAAAAATATTAAAAATCGGGTAGGACCAAATTTTGATCCTACCCGAAAGTAAACAAATAGTATTGTTTTGTTTTTTAGAACTTGCCAGCCTTTGCTGCTTCCTCGATGGAAACTGCAACTGCAACAGTCATACCAACCATGGGGTTGTTTCCTGCACCGATCAGACCCATCATCTCTACGTGAGCCGGAACAGAAGAGGAACCTGCGAACTGTGCATCAGAATGCATACGGCCCAGAGTATCGGTCATACCATAGGAAGCCGGACCTGCTGCCATATTATCAGGATGCAGAGTACGTCCAGTACCACCGCCGGAAGCTACGGAGAAGTACTTCTTGCCTGCTTCCAGTCTCTCCTTCTTGTATGTACCAGCTACCGGATGCTGGAAACGGGTCGGGTTGGTAGAGTTACCGGTAATGGAAACGTCTACGTTCTCTTTCCACATGATTGCAACGCCTTCCGGAACGCTGTTAGCACCGTAGCAGTTTACTTTTGCACGAAGGCCCTCAGAATAGGACTTGCGGGATACTTCCTTAACCTCGTTGGTGTAAGGATCATACTCTGTCTCAACGAAGGTAAATCCGTTGATACGGGCAATAATCTGAGCTGCATCCTTGCCCAGACCGTTTAAGATAACGCGCAGAGGTTTCTGGCGAACCTTGTTTGCTTTCTCAGCGATACCGATAGCACCCTCAGCTGCTGCGAAGGACTCGTGGCCAGCCAGGAATGCGAAGCACTCGGTCTCCTCTTCCAGAAGCATCTTGCCCAGATTTCCATGTCCCAGACCTACCTTACGGGTATCTGCTACAGAACCAGGGATACAGAAAGCCTGCAGACCCTCACCGATTGCTGCTGCTGCGTCAGCTGCTTTTCTGCAGCCTTTCTTGATTGCGATAGCTGCACCAACGGTATAAGCCCATTTTGCATTCTCAAAGCAGATCGGCTGAATGCCTTCTACCATCTTGTATACGTCAAGACCTGCGTCTTTTGTAATCTTCTCAGCTTCTTCGATAGAAGCAATGCCATAGCTGTTTAATACTGCATCAATCTGTTTGATGCGTCTCTCATATGATTCAAATAATGCCATGATATGTAGTATCCTCCTTAAAAAATTCGTTTACCGCTTTCTTTATTCCTGTCTCGGGTCGATGATCTTAACAGCATCAGCTACACGGCCATACTGACCTTTTGCTTTCTCCCATGCAGTATTCGGGTCATCACCCTTCTTGATAAAGTCAGTCATCTTACCAAGGCTTACGAACTGATAACCGATGATATGATCGTCTGCATCCAGAGCGATACCGGTTACATAACCCTCTGCCATCTCCAGATAACGCGGGCCTTTTTTCAGAGTTCCATACATGGTACCAACCTGAGAGCGAAGGCCTTTTCCCAGATCCTCCAAACCTGCGCCGATGGGAAGACCATCCTCAGAGAAAGCACTCTGGGTTCTTCCGTATACGATCTGCAGGAATAATTCTCTCATTGCAGTGTTGATTGCGTCACAAACCAGGTCAGTATTCAGAGCCTCCAGAACCGTTCTGCCCGGCAGAATCTCAGATGCCATGGCTGCGGAATGGGTCATACCGGAACATCCGATGGTCTCAACCAGAGCTTCCTGGATGATACCCTCTTTTACGTTCAGGGTCAGCTTACATGCGCCCTGCTGCGGAGCACACCAGCCGATACCATGTGTCAGACCAGAAATGTCCTTCACTTCCTTCGCCTGTACCCACTTTGCCTCTTCCGGGATCGGAGCGGCGCCATGATGTACGCCCTGCGCAACGGTGCACATTTTTTCTACTTCATGTGAATAAATCATGTTAAAACTCCTTTCAACTGTGTAATGTCCTGAAGTACGCGTTATAACAGTCCATAACACTCTGGATTGTTAATTTTATCACACCATACTTAATCTTATTTTCTCATAAAAACACAAAATAGTCCAGTCCTTTTTTGCGTTTTTTGTAACTTACTGTAATAATTCTGCCATGCGAAGCTTCAGACAGAAAAAAACGTTGAAAGCTTGTTTTCATAAGATTTTTTCTGTCTGAAACTTCATAGGGCAAACGCCCGATGCTTCTTGTCCGCTATAAGCGGTCAAGAAGATGCATGGCTGAACTGTTACACTTCCTGTATCGGTTCAGTTAGGCACAAAATTCTGTTTTTCCTTCATCTGTCTCAGCTCCTTTAAAATCCCGGACACAATTACAGTTGCCAGAACAAAGGTCAGCATATCTGCTATGGGCTGAGCCATCTGAAGTCCGAGAATGCCGAACAGCTTCGGAAGAATCAGAAGCGCCGGAATCAAAAACAGTCCCTGACGTCCCATAGCTACCAGAGATGCCCGAAATCCATAGCCAATAGACTGAGTCAGCATGTTCACCATAATAACCCAGGCCTGGAACGGCATTGTCAGAAGCTGAAGCCGCAGAGCCAGGGTTCCGATTTCAATTACCTGCAGATCCTCTCTGCGGAAAGCTGTAATAATCGGGCGGCTGATTCCAAAGGAGACAATTCCAAATACTGTCAGCATAATTACAGCTACCTTCACGCAAAACCAAAAGGCCTCCAGAACCCGATCATACCGTTCCGCACCGAAATTGAAGCCGCATACCGGCTGAAATCCCTGCCCAAAGCCTATCAGGCTGGAGTTAATAAACATCATAAACCGAGTCACAATAGACATAGCTGCAATGGCTGCATCCCCATAAGGCCCTGCTGCAAAATTCAGAATTACTGCTGCTGCGCTTGCCAGACCCTGGCGGCAGAAGGAGGGAAGGCCTGCGTGAAGAATTTCACCGTACACCTTTCCCGATGGCCGGAATTTGGAAAGCTGAATTTTAATACAGTCCGGACGGGCATTGCACTGATAAAGCAAAATACAAAAACTGATAATCTGACTGACCATAGTAGCAATGGCTGCCCCTGAAATTCCCAGATCCAGGCCAAAAATCAAAAGGGGATCCAGAATCATATTCAAAATCCCGCCGACTGTAATTCCCACCATGGCAAAAACAGCATTTCCCTGAGAACGGAGGATATTATTCATAACAAAGGAGGTCATCATAAACGGCGCCCCAATCAGAATATATCTTGCATAATCCTGAGCATAGGGAGCAATGGTTTCCGTGGCTCCAAGAAAAAACACCAGCTGCCGGGAAAACAAGGTGCCTACTGCCAGGATCCCCACTCCGATAATAGCTGCTGTATAAAAAGCTGTTGCCGCAAATACGCCTGCCCGCTCCTCATCCCGATTTCCCAGAGAACGGGAAATGTGGTTTCCGCTTCCCATGCCCAGAGTAAACCCGATTGCCTGAATCATGGACATCGCTGAAAACATAACACCTACGGCTCCTGATGCACTGGTACTGAGCTGACTGACAAAAAATGTATCTGCCATATTGTAAATAGACGTTACCAGCATACTGATAATCGTAGGAACTGCAAGTCTGGGAATCAGGCGGTTTACCGGTGTTTCAATCATCTGTCTGTATTTTTCTTCCTTCGTCATTCCTCTGGCCATAGGCTTCTCTCCTTTTTCATTCTGTCTCCTGCCGTTTCTTTACTCTGCCTTTTTATGCCTTTTCTCCGGCAAATTTCCTGTTTCTGAATAACTTTTTCTCTTTCCTGTCCTTCTTATGCATGGGCTGCTGCCTGTGGCTCACGGGGAAGTCTCCTCAGAATCCATACATAATAAATAACAAATACAATTCCCTTCATTACGCTGGTAAGTGTCAGAGCCCACCAGATGCCGTCCAGCCCCAGTCCGGTTCTTCCCAGCACCAGAGCCAGCGGGATTCTTGCCGCAGTCAGAATAATAGTAATCACAGAACAGGACAGAGTTTTTCCCATTCCCTGGAGAGCGCCCCCTGTTACCAGCTCCTGGCACATAGGCATCTGCCCCAGCCCCAGAATCACAAGATAATGAATGCCAATGGGCAGAATCTCCTCCTCCTGAATAAACAGGCGGAAAATAGGCTCTGCACCAAAAACAAGGATACAGGAGGTGATAATTCCCCAGATTCCAATAAAGAGTACTGCAATTCCATAGCTTTTCTTTACCCGGTCATACTGCTTTGCCCCATAGTTCTGTCCTGTAAAGGCATTCATAGCTGAGCCAAAGCCCTCTGCTGTCATCCAGGAAATACATTCCACCTGACCTCCTACCCTCTGGACTGCCACCGCTGCATCTCCCCAGGAGGCAATCATTCTGGTAAGCACCATGGAAATCCCGGAGTACAGCATTGTCTGAAACGCAGATGGTGTTCCCACAGCCAGAATCGTCCGAAAAAATTCCCAGGGAACCTTTTTCCACAGACCGATTTTATGAAGCAGAACCGATTCCCGGGAAGCTCTGATCGTCAAAACAAGGGTAACCGTCATCTGTGCCGAAACTGTAGCTAAAGCAGCGCCTGCTGCTTCCATTCTTGGAAAGGGTCCTATTCCGAAAATCAGAATGGGATCCAGAATCATGTTCATAGCCAGTCCGATACAGTTTGCCAAAAAAGGGGTTTTGCTGTCCCCTACTGCCGTAAATAATCCGGTCAGAGTCTGGTTCAAAAACGGGAACAGAATCAGGCCGCAGGTAATCCGAAGATAGACCTTTGCCGCCTGTGCTGTTCCAGCGCTTTCCAGGCGGAAAAATCCAATCAGAGGATCCGCGCACAGATTGACAATCAGGGCAAAGGCAAGAGCAAGAAGCACTGTCAGCTGCAGGGCTCCTCTCCCGTAGACCCTCGCTTCCTCTCTCTGCTGTTTTCCCAGACTGTGCGCCACCTTAACCTGTCCGCCCATTTTTGCCAGCATCACGATTCCGGAGGAAAACCAGGTATACATTCCTGCTGCTCCCACTGCCGTTACCGCATGGCTTCCAACTCGTCCAATCCACGCCATATCAGTCAGATTGTAGGCGGTCTGAACCAGGGAGGTTGCCATAATCGGCAGAGCAAGTCCTGTCAGAGACGGAAAAATATGTCCGTTCAGTAAATCAATGTGATGGGATTCTTTTTTCATATCTTCTGATTCATCCTTTCTTCCTATATCATCCTTTTCTCCGCGTCACAGAAAAAGACGGGTGCCGCATTTTTCCTGCAGCACCCTACTGATTCCAGCGGTATTCCCGCCTCAATTTTTTTAATTTTTATTGCGCAGATATTCATCAATTCCCTTTGCGCCGTGTTTTCCTGCCTCCATGGCAAGAATAACTGTAGCAGCTCCGGTTACTGCGTCGCCGCCTGCAAATACGCCCGGACGGGAAGTCTGTCCGGTTTCCGCTTCTGCAACAATGCATTTGCGCTTATTGATTTCCAGACCTTCTGTAGTAGAGGAAATCAGCGGATTCGGAGAAGTTCCCAGTGACATAATCACAGTGTCTACCTCCATCACATAGTCAGAGCCTTCGACTTCTACGGGTCTTCTTCTTCCAGAAGCATCTGGCTCGCCTAACTCCATTTTACGAACTACCATTCCCTTTACCCAGTCATTTTCATCAGTCAGAATCTCTACGGGGTTGGTCAGAAGGTTGAAAATAACACCTTCCTCCTTTGCATGATGAACTTCCTCCACACGAGCCGGAAGCTCTGCCTCACTGCGGCGATATACAATATGTACCTCTGCTCCAAGACGAAGCGCTGTTCTTGCAGCATCCATTGCTACGTTTCCGCCGCCTACAACAGCTACCTTTTTTCCTGCCACAATCGGAGTGTCATAATCCTCACGGAATGCCTTCATCAGGTTGTTTCTGGTCAGATACTCATTGGCGGAAAATACGCCGTTGGCATTCTCACCAGGAATTCCCATAAATTTCGGAAGACCTGCACCGGAACCGATGAAAACAGCCTCAAAGCCTTCCTCATCCATCAATTCATCAATAGTTACGGACTTTCCGATAATCACATCTGTCTCAATGGTCACACCCAGCTTTTTCACATTTTCAATCTCGCTGCGGACAACGGAATTCTTCGGAAGACGGAACTCCGGAATACCGTAGGTCAGAACGCCGCCCGGCTCATGAAGAGCTTCGAAAATCGTTACCTCGTAGCCCATCTTTGCCAGATCGCCAGCACAAGTCAAACCTGCAGGGCCGGATCCCACAACAGCCACCTTATGACCGTTTTTCTCAGCTGTTACCTTGGGTACAAAACCATTCTCTCTGGACCAGTCTGCAACAAAGCGCTCCAGTTTTCCAATGGAAATCGGCTCGCCCTTAATACCACGGATACACTGTCCTTCACACTGGCTTTCCTGAGGACATACCCGTCCGCAGACAGCAGGAAGTGCAGATGATTCTGCAATAATATTGGCTGCTTCTTCAAAATTGCCGGCCTCTACTTCTTTGATAAATCCAGGAATATTGATGGAAACAGGACATCCGCCCATGCACTTGGCATTTTTACATTTCAGGCAGCGGGAAGCCTCCTCCATTGCCTCTTCTTTATTATAACCATAGCAAACCTCTTCAAAATTCGTTGCGCGAACCTTCGCATCCTGCTCTCTTACAGGAACTTTCTTTAATACGTCCATGATTTTATCCTCCGATCTGATTCCTCTGTTCTGCCATTAATCGTTGCAGTGGCCGCAGCCGCCATGATGAGTATCACCCTCGATTGCCTTTAACATTGCCCGGCCTTCTTCTGTCTTATACATCTGCTGGCGCTTCATAGCTTCATCAAAGTTTACCAAATGGCCATCAAACTCCGGTCCGTCTACACAGGCAAATTTCACTTCTCCGCCTACGGTCAGACGGCATGCTCCGCACATACCGGTTCCGTCTACCATAACAGGGTTCATGCTGACAATGGTTGGAAGCTCCAGCTCCTTAGTCAGCTTGCAGACAAATTTCATCATAATCATCGGTCCGATGGCAACACAAACGTCATAGTGTTTTCCCTGATTCTTTACCAGATCCTCAATCACACTGGTTACCATGCCTTTTCTCTCATAAGAACCATCGTCTGTGGTAACATAAAGATTTCCTGCTACCTGACGCATCTCATCCTCCAGAATCAAAAGATCCTTTGTCTTGGCACCTACAATGACATCTGCCTCAATGCCATGCTCTTTCATCCACTTTACCTGAGGATATACCGGCGCTGTTCCCACACCGCCTGCCACAAACAGATATTTGCGTTTTTTTACTTCCTCCAGATCATCCTTTACAAACTCAGATGGCTGTCCCAGCGGTCCTACAAAATCCTGGAAGGCATCTCCGGCCTTCAATCCGGACATTCTCAGAGTAGAAGCACCTACAATCTGGAATACAATGGTAACGGTTCCCTGTTCCCGGTTGTAATCGCAGATTGTCAGAGGAATCCGTTCTCCCTTCTCATCTATTTTGACAATTACAAACTCTCCCGGCTGACAGGCTCTGGCCACACGCGGGGCCTCCACATCCATCAGAAAAATCTTATCAGCCAGCTGTTCTGCTTTCAAAATTCTGTACATATTGATCCTCCCATGTTCTGCTGCTGCAAAATATTTTATCATGTATTCTAAGGGTTTTATTGTTCCTCAGAAACTGTTTCTCTTATCAGTTCCATTCTTTTATCAGTTCCCGGAGCTCTGCTTCTCATATACGCGGTAGGTATAGCAAAGATCAAAATATGTCTGCTCATCGCTTTCCTCCGTCATCTCCCATTCCCCAGACTCTTCCAGGTTGGGAAAATGTGCATCTGCGGAATATGCAAAATCAATCCAGGTAATTTCTGCCCGGCTGCAGTAGGGCAGAAACTGGCGGTAAATACTCTCTCCGCCAATAATATAAATATCATCTGGTCCGTAGTTCTTTAAAAGTTCCAGACACTCCTCTACACTGTGACAGACATCTGCGCCCTTCACACGGTACTCCGGATCCCTGCTTAAAATCACATTTCTCCGGCCATAGAGAGGCTGGCCGCCTGGAAGCGTATCCAGAGTCTTCCGCCCCATTACAATCACCTTGCCCAAGGTCATATCTCGGAACCGCTTCTGATCCTGCGGAATCGTTACAAGAAGCTGGTCCTTCTGGCCAATGGCCCAGTGGCTGTCTACTGCTGCAATATAAATCAAATTGGATCACTTCTTTCCGGTATTCTGTCTTCCTCTTCTGCAAGAATCAGCTCTTTGGCGTAAGGCAAAGTCTTTATCCAATCGCAGAAGGTATGCCATTCCTGCAGCTTATGGCTGCGGCGGGCATAATACATATTAATCAGATTCTCATAATTCATCGTACAGGTACGCATCTGGTTATAGCTGGAAGGAAGAAGCTGAATCATATCGTACCAGTAAGCCTTTTCCTTCGTTTCCATGTACTTCAGGCGAATTTTCTCCAGCTGCTCCACTACAGTTTGCATATACTCCAGAGTTTCCGGAGTCATATGATCGTGACTGAAATCATCCAGTTCAAAGGGGCGGCTGTGAATCTTATGCATCGTGCTGGTAGAATTGGCAACCGTAGCCACTTTATAAGTATCATACTCCTTCCACCAGTACATGGGAGCCGTAATATCAACGGAAACAAAAACCTGACGAAGATACTTGCGGTGATCGCCGGTTCCTGCCTTTCTTAAGCGCTTTGCCAGATCCAGATCATTGGGTCCCAGCACATACTCTCCGTTTTCATTGTAGCCGCTGTCCATTCTCCCCCAGCTATTCATGGGATTTCTTGCACCGCGAATGGCATTCTCCAGATTCATAACGCTTGTGCGTTCTAATGTTATCATGTGGAATTCCTTTCTGTTTTCTGCTATTTCCATTCCCCTTCAGGGAAATTCATTTTCTGCTGAAAGCATAGCCTGTCTCTCATTATAACCAAGGAAAAAGCGCATAGCAAGACTTTTTTGTAAAACTGTTAAGGTTTCGACAATATGTTCTTCCTATTACCTGCTTCCGGGAGCCATATCCTCTCTGGTATCCACATCCTCCAGCTCCCGCGGATCCCCTGTTTCATACCGGTATACCTCCTGCGGATGGGCAGACAGAATTGCTCTTCCTCCCTGGTCTCCCAAAAGCCCCTTGAGCTCCGGCACATAATCTACAGAAAAGACGGCAGGACTTCCGTCTCTTCCCCGGCAGGAAACTGTTCCAAGACCTGTTTTTCCTGCTTTCCAGCCATTTACCAGGCCGGAAATGGTCTTTTTCGTCAGCCAGGGCTGATCGCATACAGCAAAACAGATTCCATCCAGGCTTCCCTGCTCCAGTTCCTGTTCCAGCGCCTCCAGGGCAAGATGAATGGAATGAGAAACTCCAAGGCTGCTGTCTCTGTTTTCTACTGTTGTAAAACCGTACGCTGTCCCGCTCTGAAGAATCTCCTCGTACTGGCTTACCAGAATTTTTCTGCGGAAAACTGTTTTGGAAAGTCCCGCTGTCTCCTCTAAAATATGGCGGTACATAGGCATACCGTCTACCGGAACCAGCAGCTTGTTGCTTTCAAAGCGCCTGCTGTCCCCGGCAGCAAGAACGACCAGAGCAGTCCTTGGATTTGCAGTCTGATGGCAAAGAATTGCCTCCAAAACCCCGCCCCCGATAGAAGAAGCCTTGTCTGATACAGTAAAGCAGTGCTTTCTCTCGCACCGGGGATCTACGTCTCCGGATTTCATTCCCTTTGTTACCAAAACACCATCCTGTAAAAGTCCCCGCACCACACCATCTATCTGTGCATAAATCGGAGTTTCTCCGGCATATCCCACCAGTTCTCCGGCCTTTACCTGTTCTCCAATGGATACTGTGCCTCGAAATACTCCATCATCAGATGCTCGAATCAGACGTTCCAGTCCATAACCGCCAATCAGCCCCGGCACTCCTGTATTTGCAATCGCCGGACCGTCCCAGATACACCTTCCCAGATAATGGCCCCGTTTGCTTTCTACCACACAGTGACAGTCTGTTCCGGCACAAAATCCCGGTCCTATCGCAATCACTGTAGGTGCATCGGTAATGGAGGTTCCTGTATTGTATTTCGCCAAAATCGCATCTACCACTATCTGCGGCTTCATCTGCTTCACAATTTCAGCCTTTTCATCTACAATTACTGCAATCCTCCCACAGCTGACAGCAGCTTTTATTTCCTCCAGAGAATGACACCGTACACCGGTCACATCTTCTACCTGCGTTTCTCCCAGATACACCGCAGGAGAAAAGGCTACTGTCCGCCTTACAGTTGTCGGAACAGCAATCTCCGTCATAATAATCTGATATCCGCACCTGTGCAGCCTGAGGGCTATTCCGCTGGCTAAATCCCCAGCTCCCTTAATGACTGCCAATCCTCTGTTTTCCATTGTTTCCTTCTCCTTTTTCTGACTCATCTTTCTGTCTATCGGCCGCTTTCCTATTCTTCTGCTGGAAAATCACCCCTTATTTCCGGTAGGCTGTCACAGCACATCCCTTCTGCATGGTTACAGGAAGCAGCTTCAGAATCATTTCTGCCGCCTTCAGCTCTTTTTCCCCGTCTGCCTGATTCAGCACCACCCGGTAATAGCGGCCCTGCACTCCCTTGTGGCTTCCTCTCTCATCCATAAGAATCAGGGCCAGATCCTCCGGCGTAATCACATCCTCCCCCTCACGCATCAGCCATTTCCCGTATTCCCGGAACCGGAAACAGGTGTCTGCAAAGGTTCCTCCCAGAGCCGACAATCCGGCGCAGGCAATCACAAGGCCTGTCTGAGGGATAATCACTGGCTCCCATTCTCCCGGAACCTTAACCGGCTTTTTCTTTGCGCCGTCCGCTTCAATCAGAATCACATCAGCCATTTGAAGTAGGCGCTCCATCTCTTCCGGCTCGCCCAGCCCCTCCGGCATACTCAGCTTATATGTCTCTTCCTCCTTCAACAGCGGCTTTCCCACTGTAAGGATTCCCCCTTCCCACATATCAGCTGTCACTTCTCTGACATGATCCACAAAGGCAGAAAGTCCGTTTTCCGGACATTGAATATGCGTGCTGGTTGTAATCAGAACACGAAGCCCCTGTTCTGAAAGCTCGTCTGCCAGCTGATAAATGGTGGTGGTTTTTCCGCCTCCGCCTACAAAAGAAATAATCCGGGGCAGCTGCTCCTTCTTCTCAAATCCCAAAGCTGCCATCAGACTTTTCGCTGGCTTCAGCTCTCCTGTTTCCTGGTTTCTGGACCAAACCTGATTCATTTTTCTTCCTTCCTTTCCTTCATGCACATTTCCGTTCCGGCAAAGCTGCCTCTGCGATATAAGGCTCCATTCCTTCCAATAATTTCATGGAAGTTTTATTCCTGCTGGAAGCCCTATAACAGAAAAAACCGAATTTCCTGCAAAAATGACAGATCATCCGGCTTTTTCTATACGCAATGCAGAACTGCTATTTTTTAGTCATTTTCCGGCGTATGAACACATAACAGATGATGTGCGCCGTAAATGTCAATGCCCAGGATACCGGATAAGACAGATACAAAGTCTCCAAGCTCCTGTTTGATGCAAATACAGTAAAAATCCAGAAGATACGGAATCCGCAGGCTCCGGTCAGAGATACCAGCATCGGCGCCACCGAGTAGCCGATTCCTCTCAGAGCTCCCACCATTACATCCATAATTCCGCAGAGAAAATATGGGCCGCTAATCAGGCGGAGACGGTTCATTCCATACTGAATTACCTCCGGATTCGAGGAATAGATTCCCAAAAGCTGACGTCCTGCCAGAACGGCGCCTCCTCCCATCACGATCCCCACCATAATAACAATAGCCTGACAGTAAACCAGAATTTTGGTCATTCGTTTATAATTTCCTGCTCCAAAGTTCTGGCTTGTAAAGCTCAGAGCTGTCTGATACACCGCATTCATAGATGTATAAACAAAGCCTTCAATATTGGCAGACGCAGTGCTTCCCGCCATGGCAACAGCTCCAAAAGAGTTGACAGAGGACTGAATCAGAACATTGGAAATAGAAAAAACCGATCCCTGAATACCAGCCGGAAGACCAATTTTTGCAATTTTCTTTACCTTGTCCCCCTTTAGCTTCAGTTTGCTTTTCTGCAGACGGTAAGGTGCATCTGAACGCGCCAGACACTGAATAATCAGAGCAGCAGAAACACATTGGGAAATCGTTGTAGCCAGGGCAACTCCTGCTACCCCCATGGAAAACTGAATCACAAAAATCAGATTCAGAACCACATTGATCACGCCTGCTGTCAGAAGAAAATACAGCGGTCTTCTCGTATCTCCAATCGCTCTTAAAATAGCGCTTCCAAAGTTATAAATCAGAGTTGCAGGCATTCCTAAGAAATAGATCTTCATATACAAAGTTGCAAGTACCAGAACCTCATCTGGAGTTCCCATCAGCTCAAGCATCGGATCCGAAAGGAAAAATCCCACAAAAATCAGAATCACACCGCCGATCCCTGCCAGAAGAATAGAGGTATGAACCGTCTCTTCCAGATCTTTGAGCCTTTGAGCTCCATAAAACTGGGCAACCAGCACATTTGCTCCAATAGACAATCCAATAAACAGATTCACCAGCAGGTTAATCAGCGATGAAGTGGAGCCTACTGCCGCCAGCGATTCACTTCCCGCAAACCGCCCCACCACGATAATGTCTGCCGCATTGAATAACAGCTGAAGAATTCCCGACAGCATCAGCGGTACTGCAAAAACGATCAGCTTAGAAAACAGCGGACCGTTGCACATATCCATTTCATAGGTTCTGGCCCCTTTTTTCTGTGCCATGATAATCCCCTCTCTTTTTTCTCTTTTCTAAAACGAATTTGGCTGTTTTGTTTTTGCCTGAATTCCAGCGCATCCTTCCGCAGTTTTTAGTCTCTGCTGCCCAAGCTTACAGTGCCTTATAAATCACCAGCGCTGCGGCCACGCCAAGAATCCCGGCCATGGTAATTTTAATAGAAAGACCAAAGGTAATCACCACTACTCCCAGATTCAGGATCAGAGGCTCATCCAGTCCAAAGGACTGCCCGAAATTCAGCCAGGAAAGCCACGGGATCCCCTCTGCCATATTTCCCAGAAAACCACCCAGGACAATGCCTGCAAGCAAAAGCAGCAGGAGTATCCAGAAATTTCTGTTTCTCATCTTTTTCTTCCTTCCTACAGAAGCAGTTCTCTCCATGTTTCATACTGAATTTCTGCTTTTTCCACAGCTTCCAAAAGCAGCTTACGGCTGTCTGCCGGCGCTGACCAGGCAAGACCGCAGCCTGCAGTAATTTCTCTGGGCACAGGAATCATACGCCCCGGGACTCCCTGATCCTGAAATTGCTTTTCTGCTGCCATAGCTTCTGTTGTTGTATGAAACGTCATGACCATACGAAGTTCTTTTTTCCTCATCTGTCTCTCCTGCTGTTTCTGTTTTATTCCACTTCCCGGCACAGCTGCTCTACTGCATAAACGGCCATTTCTGCCTCTTCCCTGGTATTAAGATGGGAAAAGGAAAAACGAACAGCTCCCCGATCCCTGGTTTTCAGAGCCTCATGCATCAACGGCGCACAGTGGGCTCCTGCCCTGGTTTGAATTCCATATCTCTCTGCCAGCTCTCCTGCAGCCCATCCAGAATCCTCCTCCCCAATATTGAGAGAAACCACCGGAGTCCGCAAAGCTTTCCTGGAAGAAAAATCACCATACACCGTTACCTGGGAAAGTCTGCTGACCTGGTCATAAAAATACCACATCAGCTCCAATTCCTTTTTCCTCAGAATATCCTGTCCCTGTTCCCGTATGTATGTCAGCGCTGCCTTCAGTCCTGCAATTCCATGACCATTTAAGGTTCCTGCCTCCAGGGCCACCGGCATTTGAGCGGGATGCTCTCTGCTGTAGCTCAAAATTCCGCTTCCTCCCACTATCAGAGGACGGACAGAAACTCCCTTTCGCACACAGATTCCCCCGGTTCCCTGAGTCCCTAAAAGCCCCTTATGACCAGTAAAACACAAAATATCAATGGCCATCTCCTTCATATCAATGGGAAGAATGCCTGCACTTTGAGATACATCTGCCACAAAAAGGATTCCTCTGTCCCTGCACATTGTTCCAATCGTCTTTAAATCATTCACATTGCCCGTTACATTAGAAGCGTGAGTACAAAACAGAGCCTTTGTCCCCGGTTTCAGCTCCTGCTCCAGCCTTTCCATGGAAAGACAGCCTTTTTCGTCTGCTGGTACAACACAAAGAGAGACCCCCTGCTTTTCCATCCGGTACAGAGGTCTCAGGACAGAATTATGTTCCATTGCCGTTGTAACCGCCCGATCTCCGGGATTTAATATCCCCTGAATTACCGTGTTCAGGGCAGCCGTGGCGTTAGGCGTAAAGACCACCTGCTCCGGACCGTCCCCTCCAAAAAAATCAGACAGTGCTTCTCTTGTTTCATATATCATCCGGGATGCTCCCAGACTTGCACTGTGAGCTCCCCTGCCGCTGTTTCCCAGGCAGTTCATAGCAGCTGTCACTGCCATCACCACCGGCTCAGGCTTGGGCAGTGACGTTGCCGCATGATCCAGATAAATCATAAGCTCTAAACGCCTCCTGTCAGACGCACCCAGACATCCTCCTTCGGCAGAACTCTTCCCACAACCGCATAGGGTGTATCCAGTCCCTCTGTCTGGAAATCAGATAAAATTTTCTCAGCCGTCTCCGGAGTTACGCTCACAAGCAGGCCTCCTGAGGTCTGGGGATCAAAGAAAATATCCTGCAGCCACTCCTCTGCTTTACTTACGTCTGTATCCTGTCCCGCATAGGCTCTGTTTTTATATGCCCCCTCCGGAATCAGACCCATTTTGGCATACTCACAGGCAGCCGTCTGCAGAGGCAGTCCAGCTCCGTCAATTTCCACGGTAACGCCGCTTCCCTTTGCCAGTTCCAGGCTGTGTCCAGCCAGTCCAAATCCAGTCACATCGGTACAGGCATGGATTTCATAACGGTCAAAAATCTGCTTTGCCTTTTTGTTTAAGGAGGTCATTACCCCAATAACTTCTGCTTCTGCTTCCTTAGAGGCCAGCTCTGCCTTAACTGCTGTATTTACAATTCCCGTTCCAAGGGGCTTGGTCAGTATCAGCACATCTCCGGCAACAGCTCCGCAGTTTTTCAAAATCCGGTCTGGATGAACAAAGCCGCTTACGCTCAGCCCATATTTGGGTACATCATCCTGAATGGAATGTCCTCCCGCCAGCACAGCTCCCGCCTCTTTTACCTTGTCTGCTCCGCCCCGCAGAATCTCTGCCAAAAACTTGGGATTGACGCAGTTTGGCCATGCAACAATATTGAGTGCCACCTTCGGCTCTCCTCCCATAGCATAGATATCACTAAGCGCATTGGCTGCCGCTATCTGACCGAACACATAGGGATCGTCCACCATTGGCGGGAAGAAATCCAGCGTCTGGATCAAAGCCACATCCTCATTCACCTGATAAATAGCCCCGTCATCGGAGGTTTCAATTCCTACCAAAAGTCTGGGATCCTCGAATTTGGGAAGGCTCTCTAAAATCCCCGCCAATGTTCCCGGTCCTATTTTTGCAGCACAGCCTGCTGTATGCGCAAGCTTTGTCAGCCTTACTTCTTCGTCTGGTATCATAATTCTTCTCCTTTTCCTGTTTTATTTATCTTCACAGACTTCTTTTGCCCCTATCTGTCAGTCCCCGTTCTTTGCTACATCTGATGCCGGACAATGGCGTATTCATCCCCCAGCCGGTAATAAGGACAGTCGTAAAACCGATCCTCCATAAATCGCGCCATCTCATCCTCATCCAGATTAACCCCGCAGACATAGCACTCATAATCTTCATCATACTCGTAATACATACAGCTGTCACAGCTGGATTTTCTCTTTTTCATACACACTCCTCTCCCTTTTTCGTGGTGAAGCTATTAGCCTGTGCGTCCACATTTTCCTACTAAAAATTATATCACATTTTTTCTGGTATGCAAACTTTTTGGAAGATTCTCTTCTTTTTTATCTTTCCGGTTCTGTTTTCGCAGACAGAGGAACCGGAATCTCCCGGTTCAGGGCAAAGGAATAAATCAGCCGCTCCTTTACCGGTTTTCCTGTCATCTGAGTCAGGGCACGCCCATAGTAATCCAGCTGCTCCTGATAATGCTGGATCAGGATTTCCTCATTGTCCACACGATCCGTTTTGTAATCCATCAGCACCAGACCGTCCGGTTCTTCAAAATATGCGTCAATAATCCCCTGAATCAGAACCAGCTCATCTGAATCTCCTGCTCCCATTTCCCTGGCCGGAATTCCAATGATAAACTGCTGTTCCCTGTGAAGCCGCCCCTCTGCCAAAGCACGAGACATCCTTTTTCCCAACGGAGACTGAAGAAAACGCCAGATAACCCGGCTGTCTATCAGAGAACGGTTTTCTTTTGTGTATCGTTTTTCCTCCACCAGCTGTTTCAGACAGGCCTCTGCCTCAAACCGGCTGTTGATACGATCCAGGGGAAGCAGCTCCATAGCCCGGTGATAGGCAGTTCCTTTTACTGCTCCGTCCTTTCCCCGTCGCTTTGTCCCTGCCGTCTTTGGCTCCTCCTCATCTTCCTTTCTCTCTTCCAATGCCTCTGTCTGAACGCTTTCTGATTCATCTGTCAGCTGTCCCTGCTTTTTTAATTCCGATACAGACATTTTCGTATGCAGAAGGATGTCCGCCTCATAAGGATACTGATACGACAAATGCTTCTCCAGCATTTCTCTCCAGTCCTTCTCGTACACAGTCTCCGGATCCAGGGTCTTCAAAAATTCTCTGGAAGCCCTTGTCTTCACCTGGCGCTTCAGTTCCTCTCCCACAATCTGCTGCAGAGGAATCTCCTCCATCAAAATTCTCACGCCTGTGCTTCCCAGGCTCATAAGCAGCCAGTCCAAATAGGAACCGGCTCCTGCAAGAACCGTATAGGGAATCTGGCCGTCTGCCTCTGGAACAGTTCCGTATTTTTCCAGTTTCTTTTCCAGCCCCCGATCCGTTCCCGTCATAATCAGCTGTTCTTTTGCCCGGGTCATTGCCACATAGAGTACCCGCAGCTCTTCTCCCAGATTATCCAGTTCCATTTTCCGGCGCAGCACATTTTTCTTTAAGGTTGCGCTTTTCAGACGTTTTTCCAGATCCAGATAATCCGTGGCAATTCCCAGCTCCGGATCAATCAACAGGCGGCTGTAGGTGTCCTGGCGGTTGAATTTTTTCCCCATTCCAGCAAGGAACACCACAGGGAATTCCAACCCCTTACTTTTGTGAATACTCATAATCCGGACTGTATTTTCCTCTTCCCCCACAACGGAGGCTTCCCCAAAGTCTGAATGGTATTTCTTCAAATTTTCAATGTACCGGATAAAATGAAACAATCCCTTGTAGCTGGTATTCTCATATTCTACAGCCTTTTCCACAAGCATATCCAGATTGGCCCTTCTTGTCTCTCCTGCTGCCATGGCAGATACCATCCGGTAATATCCGGTATCCTCATAAACCTGATAAATCAGTTCATGTATGGGCAGATATACGCTCTGGCGGCGCAGCTTTTGTACAAGCTGCTGGAACCGGATCAGCTTTTGTGTCAGCTCGTCCTTGTCAGATTCTGCCAGCTCTGTCCATGCACGGACAGCTCCATAAATTCCCCTGTCCTGCCCTTTTGGAAGGAGTCTTTTATACCAGCCCATGAGACGTGCCAGTTCTTCATCTGTCATTCCTCCCATAGGCGATTTTAGCGCTGCTGCCAGAGGAATGTCCTGCATGGGATTATCAATCACCGACAGCATACTGAGGACCGTTTCCACTTCAACCGTAGTAAAATATCCTGTCCGCGACTCAGCATAAGCAGGGATTCCTTCATTTAAAAGAACGGAAAGAAAGGTCTCTGTCCATCCTGTCGTGCTTCTCAGCAAAATAACCATGTCCCTGTACTGCGCAGTCCGGTATCTGCCCAGCTTCTTATCCCAGACAGCCATTCCCTTTTCCGGATCAGTCATTGCCCGAATTTCTGCAGCAATCATCTTTCCTTCAATTTCTCTGGCTGTATAATCTGCTGCCTCTTCCTCCATCTGATCCAGGGCGCCCTGACCTGTATCCGTCACCAAAAGCCTGGGCAGTCCCGCTCTTAGCAGAAAAGTGGGAGACGTAGATGCTTCCTCCCCTTCTTCCTCAGAAGGAACCGGCTGGAATACCGCTCCCGGATGCAGGGCTGCCTCCTCTGTGTAGCGGATATTGCCCAGATTTTCCGTCATAATCCGAAAGAAAACATCATTTACTCCAGAAAGCACCTGTTCTCTGCTTCTAAAATTCTGATGCAATTCAATTTTTTTCTTTTTCCCCAGACCTGCCTCATAGGGCTCATAGGTATTATATTTTTCCAGAAACAGCTCCGGTCTGGCAAGACGGAATTTGTAAATGCTCTGCTTTACATCTCCTACCATAAAAACATTATACTGTCCGAACCGTTCCCTGGACACTGCCTGCAAAAGCGCTTCCTGCACCAGATTGCTGTCCTGATATTCATCTACCAGAACCTCTTCAAACTGACTGCTCAGTTCGTCTGCTGCCTCTGTATAGACCATCCTGCCTTCTTCCCAGCGAATCAGAACCTTCAGAGCCTGATGCTCCAGGTCATTAAAATCCACCAGATTTCTGTCTCTTTTTTTCTCCTGAAAACGCCGGTCAAAATCCTCTGCCAGATCTAAGAGTACCTCTATGGCTTCTCCAGTTTTTTTCATATCTGTAAACATTTCCTCAGGAGATGCAAAGCAGTAAAGCTCTTTCATTTTTCCCACTGCCTTTTTGACCCTATCCCGGCATCCGGTAAGATAAGCCTTTTTTTCCGGATCCGCCTCTTTGCTCCGCACTGTGGCCAGCCGTTGCCAGGAAATGGCAGAAAGCTTCTCATACAGCATTTCAAAATCCTCTGCCCCGGCGGCTGCCTCCAGCTGACAAACATCCGAAGACATCATGGGGATATAAGCCTGGAAGCAGTCATCCTCCTGACACAGCTCCAGACATTCCCTCTCCTGCACAGCCAGCTCCTTCAGCTGCTTTTTTACATCCTCCATAAGAAAAGATATCCAGGGCAGGGACGGTTTTTCCTCCTCGGAAAGTTCCTTTCTGCACTGCTCCAGCCATTGCTCTGGATAGGGATTGCTCTGCGCATACTGATACACCTGCATAATATAATCTTCAATACCTGCATCGCTTTTTCCCTGTCCAAAAGCTTCCACAAACCGGATAAAACGCTCGCTTCCCTCCTGGTAAGCATCCTCGATCAGCTCTGCCATCACATCTGCCCGCAGAAGGAGCATTTCTCCCTCATCTCCAATACGGAAGGAGGGATCCAGATCCAGAAGATTAAAATGCTCCCGGATAATATTCAGGCAAAAGCTGTCAATCGTTGTAATCTTTGCGTGATGAACCAGAGCTGACTGCACCTGAAGATGCTGATTATGAGGATCCTCCAGAAGGCGGGCTTCTATGGCCTCGCCAATCCGTTCCCGCATTTCAGCCGCAGCTGCATTGGTAAAAGTCATCACCAGAAGCCGATCGATATCAAGGGGATTTTCTCCCTCTGTTACCATCCGGATAATCCGCTCTACCAGCACCGCTGTCTTTCCGCTTCCGGCTGCAGCGCTGACCAGAAGGTGGCATCCCCTGCTTTCAATTACCTGCTGCTGTTCTTTCGTCCAGTTTACTGCTGTTTTTGACATATTTCCTCCCAGATTTCCTCTGTCTTTTTGTTTTTCCATTTCCGGTAATCATAACCGGGGGTTTTTTTATCAAAGCCGCAGACCGGGTGGTAGGGACAGTAATCACAGGCCGTTCTTGAACCATATTTGTATGGTTCCCGGCCAATCTCACCCTCCAGAATCTCTTTTCCCGCGGTTCTCAGCTTTTCCTTGACAAATTTCTGCAGATACCGGAACCGTTCTGTATTTGCCACAGAGGATTTTGACTCCACCACAGCCTCATCCTTTAAAACTACAGGAATCACATCTGATTCCTTTTCTATCGTATGATCCAGATGACGCACTGCCTCCAGCTCGCTGTTGACCAGCCCGTTCATCCGCAGCTTTTTCAGAATTTGTGCCTCAATTTCCTCTGGTTTTTGTCTGCCTTCCTTCTGAATCACTGGATCCGCAATATTATAATAGAGAATTCCCGCAGGCACTGCATCCCGCCCCGGGTAACGCCGCTCTGTCATTTCCAGAACCGCATCCATGTAAACCACCAGCTGAAGCTGCAGTCCGTAATAAAGCGCCACTAAATCAAAGGAGGTGCTTCCTGATTTGTAATCTATGATCTTTACATAGATCTGTTTTCCATCCTCGCAAAGATCCAAACGGTCAATCCGTCCTCTGAGGTGAAGCGCCTCTTCCTTTGAAAGAGCAATTTTCATTGCGTCCAGATTGTCAGCGGCTGAAAAGGATACCTCAAAACCTGCAGGAACAAAATCCCCCTTCTGTATCTGCTGCTGAAGAGCCCATACTGTCCTCTGCGTAATATGCTCCACCCTTCTGGCCAGATAGGCATTGCGGGAGGAGCTGTTTAATATGGTATTTCCATAATCTGCTGCCACCTGCTCCACACAGCGATGCACCAGTCCCATCCTGACAGAATCCTCCATGGTTTTCCAGTCCAAGCCTTCTTCTCCTGCTGTTTTAAAGCAGAGATCAATAGACTGGTGAAAAAGATTTCCCAAATCTGATGAGGCAAGCTCATACCTCTGCCGTTCTTCCAGTTCTAGGCCATATTTCAGAAAATGGGCATAGGCGCAGGCGGCATACTGCTCCAGCCTGGTCACGCTTCCGCTGAGAACTGTGCCGTAAAGAGCCCGGGCTACTGCATGGCCAATTCCCTGCTTTTCATACACGCAAAATGCCGCATTCAAAAGCTTTTCTGTCTCTTTCCCATATTCTCCAGAATGAGAAAACCAGCGGTAAAGCTCCAGAAACTGCTTCTCTCTCGGTTCTTTCTCAGGCAGCTCTCCGTCCCGGAACTGTCCCAGCCCTTCAATCAGCTGCCTTAACGCCTCTTCCACTGAATAAATCTGCTGATTGTCCAACAGCTCTCTGCTGGACTTCCACGAAAGTTCCGGATACATTTTTCTCAGCTCGCCAATCAGAAAAGAAGGTCTTCTTCCCTTTCCGTCATTTCCCGTTCCCGAAAAAGACACAATCAGCCGCTTTGAGGGCTTTGTCATCAAAAGATACAGATAAAATCTCTGCTGAAAGCTGTCCTCTCTTGCTGTAGGTGCCAGTTCCAGCTGGTGACTGGCAAAAAACTCTCTTTCCCGGTCAGAAAGCAGACTCTTTCCCTCTTTGCGTGAGGGAACAATTCCATCATTCACACCTACAAAAAACAAAACCTTAATGTGAGCCAGTCTGGTTCTGGTAATATCTCCTACCACTACCCGATCCACAGTTGCCGGAATCACACCCACCGTAATTTCCCGAAAGCCGGCATCCAGTATTTCCATAAATTCTTTTCTGCCTGCACTTTCCTCTCCTAAAAGATCAGAAAGCCTCTCCAAAAGCTCCATAACCAGCTCGTATACCTGGCTGTATTCTCCTGCAAGACGGTATTCCTTCTCCCTTGTAAAGTCCTCTGCAAACTCCTCTAACCGTTCTTCTGCATGATAAGCCTCCAACAGCTCCTTTACTCCGTCAATCATATCCCGAACTGTCAGATTTTCCTTCCGAAACGCTTCCTGCAAAGCCGACAAAGGCGCCGTTATCCTGTCCTTAAATGCATTCAGCTCTGTCAGGTTGATTCCTCCGCCGCCCCGGTAAGTTCTCTCCCACTGCTGTCTCCAGCGTTTTCCTCCCCGGATCCCCAGGGCAATCACATAGTTTTCCAGCCGATCCACCAGTTCCCCTTCCTCACATACCAGACCGGAACGCAGAAAACGGAATACGGTCTCATAAGAAAAATCGCGGCGCACAACATCCAAAGCAGATCGAATCATCTCCACCAGAGGATTGTCCAGAATATTTTTTTTATCATCCATAAAATAAGGAATCTCATTCTGCTCAAACTGATGAGCAATTTCCTTTCCATATCCAGGCAGATCTCCGGTAATCACAGCAATATCCCGGTAGCGCATTCCTTCCTCCTGCTGAAGCTGCCAAATTCTGTGAATCACTGCGGCAACTTCCTCTGAAGGATTGGATGCCTGATAAATCTCCAACGCCCCTGTCTGCTCTCCTTTATAAGGCGATCTTCCATACCGGAGCAGATTTTTTTCCAAAAAATCCAGCTCCTCTGGAACCGCAAAATCTTTCCCCCTGGTTACCCACCGATCCGGAAGTTTTTTTACCTGGTTTTTCTCCGCCAGCTTAGAAAGCCGAACTGCCATCTGACGGCTCATAAAAAATAGATTCTGCATTCCCATGGAACCATAAAGATCCACCTCCGGATCCGCAGTGACTGTCACAATCACCTGCTTTGCATAAGCCATAAAAAGTTCTGCAAGACGATACTGAACCGGCGTAAACCCTGTGTATCCGTCCAGCGCAATGACACTGTCTTTAATCAGCTGGGACTGGGGCAAAATCCGACACAAAACCTCCAGCACTTCCTCAGTTGTCACATAATGACCTGCGATAAACTGACGAAATCCTTCAAATACAAGAGCAAAATCCTCCAGCTTCTGCTTCAGCAGCGGTGTTTTTGCAGCAGCTGCCATCTCTCTTAGCTGCTCTGGCCCAATACCGTACTGATAGAATTCTGACAGCATAGATTTTAGCTGGCTGACAAATCCTGCCTGATTTAAATGCCCCCGGAATAAAACCAGCTGTCTGCTTTTTTCTGCTGCAACCTTTCGAAGCACCATAGATTTTCCCATATCATCCAAAATCTGCAGATTTTCCACAGCCAGCTCCTCAAAAATCCGATAGGCCAACCGCTGAAAGCTTACCACATCAATATTCATCGTTCCATGAGCCGGATGCCTTGCTACTACATCCTTCTGCGCCTGCATGGTAAACTGCTCCGGCACCAGCACATAATACTGCTGCTGTGGATTTTTTATGGACGCCTGAATCACCGCGTCATATAAACAGGTGGTTTTTCCGGAACCGGAACCACCCAGAATCAACTGTAATGACATTTTAAAGCTCCTTTCTCTGCACTTCAGTATAGCATAAAAAGCGCTGTCAGAGAATAGACTATACCAAACATACCGGGAGGTCTCCCCATGAGTTCCAAAACGAAAATTGTCGTCCTGCGAATGAAAGAAATCATATATACTGCTATTTTTATCGGCTTCGGCATTCTTCTTGTTATGCTGCTTTTTATTATGTTTCACCCCAAAAAAGAGAATTCCTCTGACTCTGCCAGCCCGGCTTCCTACATACCTGGAGTCTACTCTTCTTCCTTAACCCTCGGCTCCCAGGAAATCAATGTGGAGGTTACGGTAGACAAGGAGCAGATCTGTTCTGTCTCTATGGTTCCCTTAAGTGATTCTGTTGAAACCATGTTTCCTCTGGTTCAGCCGTCTCTGGAGCATCTGACTGGACAGATCTGCAGCTCCCAGTCTCTGGAAAATCTGTCTTATCCGGAAGAGACCCGCTATACTTCCCAGGTTTTAATCAGAGCCATTGAGTCTGCCCTTGAAAAAGCCCGCGTAAAATGATATAACGGAACTATTCACAACACATACAAAGGAGACTCGCATATGTATCAATACAGCACTGCCAGAACAAACCTGATTTCAGCTGCCGGCACCCGCTTTGTCTGGAGGGAAGCAGGAGCAGAACACAGAGGCATTCCTGTCGTGTGCTTCAGCTATCTGATGAGCACCATGGATGACTGGGATCCGGCTGTCATAGACGGCCTTGCCTGCCAGTTCCATGTTTATCTTTTTGATAACAGAGGCGTAGGAAGAAGCGAAGGCCAGACCCCCTCCTCCATTGAAGAAATGGCGGAGGATGCTTTTCATTTTCTCCAGGCCATGGGACTTTCCCGCATTTTTCTTCTGGGATTTTCCATGGGAGGAATGGTAGCCCAGGCCTTTACTGCCGCCCATCCAGAGATGGTAGAAAAGCTGATTCTTGTGGGAACCGGTCCATCCGGCACTGTTTTTCGTGACTCCTATACTATCCCCCTGAAGGAAACTACAGCCAAAGCCATTCTCCGTCACCGGGATCCCAAATACTACTTTCTTTTTGAGTCCACACCAGAAGGCAAAAAACAGGCGACCGCTTTCTTAGAACGGCTTCGCACCCGCAAAAAAGATCGTGACATGAAAATCCGGCTGACCAGCCCTGTCTTAAAGGCACAGATTCAGGCCATTCGCTCCTGGTTTGGTTCCCGTTCTGTGGATCCCTCTGTAATTTCCTGTCCTGTTTTAATTGTAGCAGGAGAACATGATGGAATGATTTCTGTTTCCTGTTCCCATGAGCTGAACCGTCTGATTCCAGACTCCCGGCTTCTGATTTATGAACACTGCGGCCATGGTGCTCTGTTTCAGTGCCACGAGCGATTTACTGCTGATGTGATTTCTTTTCTGGACTCAGCAGAGTGATTTCAGCATTTCCCTGACAGAAAAAACTTTCCTGCAATGCAAAAAGGCTGAGGTACTGTGTTTTCTCTCACAGTACCTCAGCCTTTCTTCATCCTTTTTATCCCAGCTGAGCCTAACGCTTTTCCTCATGACTGGATACAGGAATCCATCCATCTGTATCTGTCAAAGGCTTGCTCTGTCCCTCTTCTTCATTTCCAGAATGCAAAGCTTCCGGTTCTGCCGGTCTGGGCTCTTCCTCTTCGGTCACAGAAAAACCTTCTGGTGATGCCGTTTTCTCCTCCGGCTCAGGAATTCCCTTGCATTTTCGGAAAATCTGCATAAATTCCTTACCGGTAATGGTTTCTTTCTCTATCAGGAATTCTGCAATCTGATCCATAATCTCTCTGTTTTCACTGAGCAGACGTTTGGCCTCCTCATAGGAGCGCTTCAGAATCTCCATAACCTCGTCATCCACTGCAGCCGCCGTAGCTTCTCCGCAGTTCATCACCGTCCGTCCTGTCAGATACTGATCCTGCTGAGTTGCCAGTCCCATCAGTCCGAACTTTTCTGACATTCCATACTGAGTAACCATAGCTCTTGCCAGACGGGTTGCCTGCTCAATATCATTGGCCGCCCCGGTAGTTACTGTATCGAATACAATTTCCTCTGCTGCCCGACCGGCCAGGAATCCTACCAGCATAGCCTCCAGCTCTTTTTTATTATTCAGATACTTTTCTTCCTCCGGCACATGCATCACATAGCCCAGAGCCCCCATGGTACGGGGAACAATCGTAATCTTCTGCACAGGCTCTGCATCCTTCTGCAGGGCGCTGACCAGCGCATGGCCTACCTCATGGTAGGAAACGATCCTGCGTTCTTCCTTACTGAGTATCCGGTCCTTTTTCTCCTTACCTACAAGAACCACCTCAACTGCTTCAAACAAATCCTTCTGACTTACTGCATTCCGACCGTTTTTCACAGCCAGAATCGCTGCCTCGTTAATCATATTCGCCAGATCGGAGCCCACAGCTCCGGAGGTTGCCAGAGCAATGGCATCCAGATCCACAGTCTCGTCCAGGGAAACATTCTTTGCATGTACCTTCAGAATATCTACACGACCCTTTAAATCCGGCTTATCCACAATCACCCGGCGGTCAAAACGTCCGGGACGCAAAAGTGCCGGATCCAGAACCTCCGGCCGGTTAGTAGCTGCCAGAATCAAAACCCCCTTGGAAGAATCCATACCGTCCATCTCGGAAAGCAGCTGGTTTAAAGTCTGCTGCTGCTCAGATTCTCCGCCTCCGCCGTAGCCGCTGCGGCTTCGCCCAATGGAATCAATCTCATCAATAAAAATAATTCCCGGCGCTGTCTGCTGGGCCTGTTTAAACAGACTCCGGACACGGGAAGCACCTACTCCTACATAAAGCTCCATAAAGTCCGAACCGGACAAAAAGTAAAAGGGCACCTGTGCCTCTCCCGCCACTGCCTTTGCCAAAAGAGTTTTTCCTGTTCCGGGAGGTCCTACTAAAAGAGCGCCTTTGGGAAGCTTTGCGCCAATGTGGGTATATTTAGCCGGATTGTGAAGGAAATCCACCAATTCCACTAAGGATTCCTTCGCCTCATCCTGTCCTGCCACATCAGCAAAGGTTACACCTGTCTCCTTCTGCATATAGACCTTGGCATTGCTTTTTCCTACTCCGCCCATGCGCTTCATCATAAAATTCATAAATACTACAAGAAGCACAAAGGGGAAAATCATACTGATAATTGACCAGAATAAATCTCCGGTTTCCTGCTGTTCCTGCTTAATTTCCACCTCATGCTCCAGAAGCCGCTCTGCCAGCATATAATCTCCGGAAAGAGGAATGGTATAATACTGGAAAGCCGGATTGAATTTTTCAGAGCTTTCTTTATAGCGGATCTCAATCCGGCTGCTTCTTCTTAATATTGATTCTACCTGTCCGTCCTCGACCTCTTCAATAAACTGATCGTAGGTAACCTCCTTCTGACTTCGGCTCCCCATATAGCTTTTCATCATTCCGGCAACACCAAGTGTCACCAGAGCCGCAATCAGCATCACAATAAACTGACCTTTGGGGAATTTATTATTATTGCCATTCTGCTGCGGCTGTTGACTGTTGTTATTGTCCATATTGGGCATATCTCCTGTTCCTGCTGTATATCTTATTTTTTTGCACAACTATTCCTAATTATACTGGCAGTTTCGGGAGAAATCAAGAACCCATCACGGAAAAAACAAAGTTTCTTTACTTTTCACTGTCTATATATGCTTTTGCCAGCTCCGCCATCTCCTCCAGAGTCTTATCTGCACTGGTCATCATAGTATAAGAAAGCCCATCCTTTTCCCACATCATATTTTTATACACACATCGTTCTTCTTCCACAGAGCCATAGCTGATATACAGCTCCCCTGCCGCCTCACGGGATTCATCTTCCTCAGAAGGCTTCTGATCTGGAGGAAGAAACAGATACTCATCCTCCTGTCCTCTCAGGCAGATTCCCTCATACAATTCCTCATAATCTCCATCCGAGGCAGGCTCCTGATTTTCCTCCATAATCTCCCGCTCCCTTTCCCGGATCACACTGAAAAAATAATCCCCATACTGAATGCTGATCTCCGGATAGGTTCCAACTGTATTTCCGCTGTCATCCACAGCCTGAATCTCTGTAATATAGCCCTCCTGAAAACGGCTTCCATCTGCCAGCGTATCAGCTACCAAAAGCGCTTCTCCCAGCTCCTTACTCCCTTTTTCTTCCAGCTCCTTCGCTGTAGTTATGGCATCCATTTTGTTGGTAGAACTAAAAAGCCCTGTTATTTTTCCTGCTGCTACTGCTGTAATTGTTCCTGTCAGCGCCAGGATAACCGCCGCTGCTGCCACCATCTTTCTTCCTTGAAATCTCATTGTCATTCTCCTTCCTTCCATTGCCGCGTGAACTGCTCTCAGCCCTTCCAGCTCCTGTTGCTCACTCCAGGGAATTTCATCGATTCCCTTCTGAAGCTCTCTGCCAAGCCTTTTATCAAATTCCTTTCGCTCCCAGCTATCCTTCATTCTTCCGCCCTCCTTCACAGCGCTCTCATCCCGGCTTTCCTTCAAAATACATTCTTCTCTCCTCAGATTCCAGCTGTTTTTTCAAAAGCTTTCTTGCCTGAAACAGCCTGGATTTTACAGTTCCCTCCAAAGTCCCTGTAATTTTTGCAATTTCTCTGGTGCTCAGTTCATTGTAATAATATAGAAGAATTACCGTTCTGTACTTTACATTCAGCCCTTCCACCAGCTTCCACAGATGAAAGGCATGTTCCTGTTTCAGAAGCTGTTCCAAAGGTCCTTCCTTGTCATCCCTGCTGAGTTGCTGGGCCATTCCCCTGTCATCCGGGTTTTCCAGAACCGCATCCAGGGAAACCTCACGCCTTTTCCGGCAGAGCTTCCAGGCTGTCCGAACCAGAATCTGATACAGCCAGGCTTCAAACCGCTCCGGATCCTTCAGCGATTTCCGATGCAGATAACATTTGACAAAGGTTTCCTGCAGTACATCCTCACTGTCACTTTGATTTCCTGTAATAAAATACGCCATACGGTACAGCTTTCCGGAAAAGGATCGGTACAATTCATCAAATGCCGATTCATCACCCTGTATCATTTTTTCCACATCAGTCCTGTTTTTCTCGTCCATTCCATGATTCCTTTCCCTTATTTTGATGCATCTGTAGTATAAGAGCCTTTCTTTTTCCATCTGGTTCATTTTATTTTCTATTTTTTCAAAAAGAAAAACTGTATAAAAAGGAGAACTCTGCTTCATACTGTAACTGAGGTGATAACAATGAGCTTCTTTCCAAAAGACACGATACCCGATACCGCTCTGCTTAACATCAATCCTGTCACAGAGCCAGAAAAAAAGCCGGAGAAAGAACCTCCGGTTCAAGATCCCTATGGAACAGACGATACCGCCTATCCAGACATTAAGGCCTGCTCTGCCACAGACTGTACGGGTCTGATTCCCAGCCTCCCCCAATCAGAGGCAGAACTGGAATCCTATGCGGAAATTTATCACTATCCTGCCGATATTTTCCACGACTGAGACAAAATCTGCAGACATGGTGAGCAGAAAAGAAGGTACCTCGTCACATTCCCACGCCGGAGGGCGGCTGCATCAGCAGCTATTCTGCTTAAATCCCCAGGATACTGCCAGGCGCACCACCAAAAAGGGAGCGCTGCAATATTGCAGCTGCCCCCTTTTTCGTTCATCATCAAAGCATTTTTTAGGTTCTTTAATAAGTTCCCTTTTTCAGAAGCTTTCTAAGATAGGCAAAGGTTGCCCTCTCTCCCTTCTTATCCAGCATAATCAAGATTTTCTCCAGCTCCGCCTGCGTCTCAGGATGCATGATTCCTGACAAATAGGGCTGTTCCATCTGGTAATATTCCCAGGCTGCTCCATCTGTATACCCGGCGCCCCGATATACCCGAGAAGCTGCAATTCGATCCATAACCATTTCCACCAGATAATTCACCGGCATCTTTGCCCCGGAAAGGCCCTGGCTGGTTTTAGAAAAATCAATCCAGTATTCAAAATGATGTTTATTTCTTCCTTTATGATGCAGCCAGGCCTCCGAATATCCTTTTTCCTCCCGCTCCGCTGCATTGGGACTGCGGTTTCCCTGATAATACTTCACTCCGGTTCCAAACTCCACAGGACTGTATTTTGATAAATCATGCATCAGTCCCTGACGGAAAAGCCCTACTCGAAAGCAGTTCTCCATCACCAGAATTTTGTGTCCCGTTATGGTTTTAAAATGCCGCCAGGCCTTGTTGCGCTGCATGTTTTCTTCCTCCAATGCTTTCTTTACTTGATTTCATCCAAAATTGACTCCCCAATCGTTCCTTCCGGCATCCCGCACTGGAAATTTTCTGCAATCGTCGCCCCCACTGCTGCAAATGTATCCGTCTGAGGCAAGTCTCCAAACCCCACCATCGATTTGGAATAGGCCAGAAGAGGAACCTGCTCTCTGGTATGATCAGTTCCTTTATAAGTCGGATCATTTCCATGATCTGCCGTAATCAAAAGCAGATCCTCGTCGCCCAGAAGTTCAAGCAGCTCGCCCAGCTTTTTGTCAAAACGCTCCAGTTCCTTCGCATATCCCTGGGGATTGCGCCGATGCCCCCACAGGGCATCAAAATCCACCAGATTTACAAAGCAAAGGCCATGGAAATCCCGTTTTGCCTGTTCAATCGTCTGTTCCATTCCATGAACAGAGCTGTCCGAATGAAAAGCTTCTGTAATTCCGCAGCCGGAAAAAATATCATTGATTTTTCCCACGGAAATCACATCCAGCCCCTTCTCCTTTAAAGCATCCAGCACTGTTTTTCCAAAAGGAGGTACTGCATAATCGTGGCGGTTGCTGGTTCGTTTGAATTCTCCACGTTTTTTTCCTACATAAGGACGGGCAATCACCCTTCCCACCTTCCACTCATCCCGCATAGTCAGCTCTCTGGCGATTTCACAGCACCGATACAATTCTGCCAGATCAAAGGTTTCCTCATTTCCGCAAATCTGAAGAACTGAGTCTGCAGAGGTATATACGATCATATGACCCGTTGCGATTTCTTCCTCCGCCAGCTCATCCAGGATCTCTGTCCCGCTGGCGCTTTTGTTGCCGATGACCTTATGACCGGTTCTCTTTTCCAGCTCCTCAATCAGCTCCGGCGGAAATCCAGTCTCTGTAAAGGTGATAAACGGCTTTTCTGTTTTCAGTCCCATCAGTTCCCAGTGACCGGTCATGGTATCCTTTCCCCGGCTCCGCTCATTCATCCTTCCATAATAGCCAATCGGCCTTTGGGCCGGCTCAACCTGGCGGAGAGGATGAAGGTTTGCCATACCCAGCCTCTGAAGATTAGGAATAGAAAACTGCTCCACACAATCAGAAATGTGTCCCAGAGTATCGCTGCCTAAATCCCCATAATCTGCCGCATCCTTCGCTCCTCCTACTCCAAGAGAATCTACTACAATTAGAAACACTCGACGATATCTTTCTTCTGCCATATCTCGATTCCTTTCTCTGTACTTATTTTTCTGTCCAGCCCTGTATAGCCCCATTCTTCCTGCACGGAATTTTTGCGCCTTCTGTCCGTTTACATCAGCTCCCGTCCAAGATTTTCCGGTCCAAAGCCCAGAGGGAGCAATTCCTCCAGCCGATACTCCCGGTAATGCTCCTCATCTACTACCAGAATCACCAGAAACTCCCCAGGATTGCAGAACTCCCTCATTACCTGGCGGCACACACCGCAGGGGGAGGTATAATCCGTCAGTCTTCCATTTTGTCCTCCCACAATGCAGATAGCCTCAAACTCCCTTTCCCCTTCACTGACTGCCTTAAAAAATGCAGTCCGCTCTGCGCAGTTTGTAGGAGAATAAGCCGCATTCTCAATATTGCAGCCCTGATATATCTTTCCTGATTTTGTAAGAAGCGCCGCTCCTACACAAAACCCTGAATAGGGAGAATAGGAACGCCCCATAGCCTCAATCGCCATAGCAATCAACTTTTTTCTGTCTGTCATCCTGTGTTATCCTCCAGCTTTCTACCTGGCCATCTCCAAAAGCTCTTTCAGACGTTCCACCGTAACCGGATAATGTTTATTGCAGAAATGGCAGTTCACCTCAATAGTTTTTCCATCCTCAATCATGCTCTGCAGTTCCTGTTTTCCCACGCTGATCAGCGCCTTTTCAATTCTCTCCTCAGAGCAGTTGCAGGAAAATGCGGTCGGAAGCTTATCCAGAATTTCCAGACCAAAATCGCCCAGAATATGTTCCAGAATCATTTCCGGTGTATTTCCAGCATCAAGAAGAGCCGTAATAGAAGTAATTTCTCCCAGCCGCTTCTCCAGAGCAGAAATCACCTCCTCTGATGCTCCCGGCATCATCTGCAGAATAAACCCTCCTGCCTGCTTTACGGTATTATCCCGCTCCATCAAAACTCCCAAAGCTACACTGGAAGGCGTCTGTTCAGAGGTAGCAAAATAATAGGTCAGATCCTCCGCAATTTCACTGGTCACCAGAATCGTCTGCCCTACATAAGGATCCTTCAAACCAATATCCTTGATAACACTCAGCACACCTATTCCCAGAGCTCCGCCTACATCCAGCTTTCCTTTTGCATTGGGAGGCAGCATCACCTCCGGATGAAATGCATAGCCCTTTACATTGCCCCTGGAATCTGCAGTAACCGTCAAACCGCCAATCGGTCCGTCTCCTTCAATTTTTAAGGTAAGAAGATCCTTCTCTCCCTTCATCATAATTCCCATCATAGCCCCTGCTGTCAAAAGACGTCCCAGAGCCGCAGTTGCCACCGGGCTTGTGTTGTGAGCGCTTCTGGCGTACTCCACCAAATCTCTGGTCGTTGCTGCAAATGCGCGAATCTGTCCTTCTGCTGCCGTTGCCCTGATAATATAATCTGTCATTCTATCTTCCTGCTGTTGTAACCAGCTTTTCCTTTCCTGATTTGTATGCTCCCTGATTCCGGAGAATAGACTCTCCTTTTAAAACCAATGCCTGCTTTCAGCCCTGTTTTCCATGCTCCCGCACAACAAAATACAGCCGTTCGCTGTCAGGCTTCGGCGGCTCTTTTGTAAACGCGTCATAAACTGCTACAAGCTCCATTCCTGCTTCCCGGATCGCTTTCTCCACTTCCTTCTGCTCATAGGCTCTCTGAAAATGGGTTTCCTCATACTTCCGGAACCGTCCGTCCTCCTCCCGGATAAACAGGGTCAAATCGTATTCATTGATCCCTTCCTCCTGGTCAAAATAATTTTCCCAGATAAAACTTCCCTCATCCCGATTCTCGGCAATGGTCTGCTCTCCCAGAATTTCACTATACTTGTAAACCGTATTCAGGTCAAAAATAAACACACCGCCGGGATCCAGATAATTATTCGCCAACCTGAGTACCTGTACCAGATCCTCGTACTCTGTCAAATAATTCATGGAATCACAGATGCTGACAATCCCTCTCACAGTGCCATACAGCTCAAACTCTCTCATATCCTGCAAAAGGTACAAAATCCCATCCGGCTTCTCCCTCTGATGATCCATAGCGATTTCCAGCATTTCATCAGAAAGATCCACACCAATCATATCGTATCCCTCTGCTGCCAGCAGCCGGGTAAGGGTACCTGTGCCGCACCCCAGATCCAGCAGCAGTCCCTCTGTCACTCCCTGCTCCTTCAGCAGTCCGGTCAGATACTCACACCACGTCTCATAGGGAATATTATCCATAAACATATCATACACCTCTGCAAACCCGGTATATGCATCCATCTTCCTGTCTCCTTTCCCTTGTCTCTGCCTGTGCCGCCCAAAGCCGCTTTTTCTTTAACCCAAACAAAGCAGGCGCACCGAATACTCCCGATGCCCCTGCTTCTCTTAGTTCGGATTCACTGTATGAACTCCGGAACCATTATGCATTTTTGCCGCAGCACTTCTTGTACTTCTTGCCGCTTCCGCACGGACACGGATCGTTGGGGAAAATCTTCTTTTCCTTACGAATCGTACCGGAAGCCTTCTGCTGCTTGTAAAGCTCTTTTCTTCTCTCCTCGCTGAGGATAGAATCCCACTGGGGCAGCTCGTACAGCCACTGTGCCTTTGCCTCAACCATATTATAATACAGCTTCTCTGGATCAATCTCAATCTTAACCTGAGTATCCTCCTCCATGGTATCGATGGGATTCTCATAACCCTTCAGGCTCTCATTGATACCATCCAGGAATCCGGTCATAATAAGAATCTCAGTATTATACTTCTCTGCCAGTTCCTTCACTGTGCCGGTAATCACCTGAGTTGGCTCAGAAAGAATCTGCTCATAAATTCCTTTCTCAATGGTAAAATATCCATTCCACAGTTTTTCTTTCTCTTTATCATTCAGGCCATTGCCGTATGCAAGGTTTCTCCATGTCTCTAATAATGCCATGATACGTATCCTTCCTTTTCTCTGTTATCCTGCGTATCGTAAACTACGCCTGTTCTCATAGTATATAACACTTCTCTCAAATTTGCAAACCCTTTCTTTCCCTGTTTTTCGACTCTTCCCCTGAGAATCTGCCGTCCACGGACTGTACAGCAGACAGTCGCCTTCACAATCCTGTTAAAAATAATGGTATTTCTTCCTGTTTCCCACAAAAAAAGCTGCGGTTATTACCAGGGTTACCGCCTCTGCCGCCACCACAGACAGCCAGATTCCATCCAGTTCCATCCAGAGCGGAAGCAGAAGCACAGCTGCCACCTGAAAAACCAGCGTCCGAAGCAAGGAAATCATAGCAGAAACCATACCGTTATTCAGCCCGGTAAAAAAGGCAGATGCAAAAATATTAAATCCACTGATAAAAAAAGAAAAACCAAACAACTTCATCCCCCGTATGGTCATCTCACACAGCACAGGATCATAGCCCACATAAACAAAAGAAATCGGTCCCGCCAGAAATTCCGCAGCCGCTGTCATTCCAAGCCCCACAGCTCCGGTCAGAATGAGACTTTTTCTCAAAACACTTTTCAGCTCTGCTTCATTTCCCGCTCCATAGTGATACCCGACTATGGGATTGCAGCCTATGGCGTATCCAAAATGAAATGCCGTAAACACAAAGGACACATACATAATAGCCCCGTAAGCCGCCACACCATCCTCTGCTGCAAGCCTTAACAGCTGATAATTATACAAAAGACTGACCACAGCTCCGGAAAGATTCGTCATCATCTCTGAGGAACCATTTCCACATGCCTTCCACAGCGCTGGAAAATCCAGCTTCGTTTTTACAAAACGCAGACGGCTTTTATTTTTCCTCATAAAATAAATCGTAGGAATCAGTCCTCCGGCAATCTGACTGAGAGCAGTGGCAAAGCCTGCCCCCCACACGCCCAATGGAAATACTGCCACCAAAAGAAAATCCAGAATTCCATTAATCAGGCCTGCCATAATCGCAATCCCCAGCCCGAACCGCGGGCGCTCTGCCATTACCAGAAAACTCTGATAGGCATTCTGCATCATAAAAAGAGGATTGGCGCAAATCAAAATTCTTCCATAAAGCACACAATCATCAATCAGATATTCGTCTGCTCCCAGAATCACTGCAATCTGACGCATAAAAATAAATCCCACAACGGAGATCACAACTCCGATTACTGCTAACACCGCCATCAGCATGGTAAAAATCTCATTGGCTTTTTTTTCATCGCCTGTTCCCAGCACAAAGGCTGTCAGAGCGCTTCCTCCGGAGCCAAACATAAAACCTGCTGCGCTGATCAGCTGCAGAAACGGCCAAATCAGATTCACCGCAGCAAAGGCCATTTTTCCTGCGTAGTTGGATACAAAAAACCCGTCAATTACAGTATAAAGAGACGTAACCACCATCATAATCACACATGGCATTACGAACTGAATCAGTCTCCGATATGTAAAATGATCTGATAATTTTATTTCCATGCCCCCTTCACCCTTTCCTCCAATGCCTCTAACTGCCGGCGCATCAACGAAAGCAGAAGTTCTCGCTCCTCCTCTGAAAAGGCAGCAAGCGCATCCAGCTCAGCCTGGATCAACGGCATAATTTCTTCCTCACAATACCGGTGTCCTGACTCTGTAAGAACAATCACTTTCCTGTTTCCTGTTCCGCTTTCCATTTTCAATTCCACAAAATCCATCTTTTCCAGCTTTTTCACAGCAGAATTAATGGTCTGCTTGGAATAATACCACTCTTTGCACAGTGCACTCTGAGTCCAGGCTGTATCAGAATCACAGATACTGTACAAAATCCAGAAAGCAGCCTCTGACAAATTCGCTCTGGATGCTGCACGGACATAAAAATAATCCTGGGCCTTAAACAGCCGGTTGTATTCCGCCCGTTTTTCCAGAAGCTCCTTATTCTCCTGTTCCATTTCTCCCTCTCCCTTCCTAAACCTCTTTCCACCTGCGTGCGGGATGGCGATTCTGCCGCAAATCTCTCTTCTACTCCATGGCACATCTCCGCAAAGTATTTTTATATCACAGAACTCGCATTTCCATGGTATAAAGAAAATCCGAAATCAGACTTGCCCAGTATAAGTCTGATTTCGGATTTTGTCAAGCCGTCAAACAACAGCCTTCTTATCTGCAGTTACATCCACGAATTTTCCCATGGCCAAACAGTTGCTATCTGTACAAATATTTGGGAATTCCATTTTCCATAATGCGCTCCGGCTCGCCCTGAATCAACGGCAGAGCATACTGGATAAATTTCTCTCCAATATCATTGCCATCTCCGGTAATCCACTCAGCTGGCACAGCCTTTTCCTGATTGCACACCTGATTCACATCTACAAAACGGCATTCCATTCGGTACTCCTCACCGGGATTGGAAATCCGGGCAAAGGCAACCATTTTTCCTGTTTCTCCCTTCAATGCTCCCTTAACGCCTTCCATACCAGCTAACGCAGCCTCTTCCACATCTGTCCCAGATACGACCATTCCAGAACAGCGCTGGCTGACATTCAGTTCTACAGAACGAACCTTCACCCCAAAACGGTTCCGAACAAAATTCTCCAGTACCTTTCCGCATCCAGTCAGCATCTTATGTCCAAAATTATCTACTGATGCCTCACTGCCATACTCACAGATAAATTTCCCGCTGGCATCGGAAATTCCCTCGGATACACAGACAATCACACAATTTCTCTTTTCCAGAGCCTGTTTCAGATCTCTGGCAAAATTCTCCAAATCAAAGTTGCTTTCCGGAAGATAAATCAGAACCGGATTATCGTCTTTCTTTTTTCTTGCCAGAACACTGGCAGCCGTCAGCCATCCGGCATGACGTCCCATCAGTTCAATAATCGTCACCGCCTTCTGCTCATATACCGATGCATCAAGAACGATTTCCCGCACAGTTGCTGCCACATATTTTGCAGCACTCCCAAACCCCGGCGTATGATCCGTCTCAATCAGATCATTGTCAATGGTCTTGGGCACTCCGATAAACCGGATATCGCTTCCAATCCGCTCTCCGTACCGCGACAGCTTGCTGACCGTATCCATAGAATCATTTCCGCCGATATAGAAAAAATATCCAATATTTAATGCTTCCAGCTTTTCAAAGGCTGTCTTATAGAAATCATCCTCCAAATTTTCCGGCAGCTTAAATCTGCAGGAACCAAGGTATGCCGCCGGTGTCAGCTTCAAAAGCTCCAGCTCCTCCCCAGAAAGCTCCTGTCCCATATCCATATAGCGGTCCTGCAGAAATCCCTCCATTCCGTTGAGCATTCCATACACATGGCCAATCTTATCTCCATGAGCCAGGGCCTCCCTTACCACGCCGTACAGGCTTGCGTTAATCACGGCCGTAGGGCCGCCAGACTGTCCTACAAGTACATTTTTCATTTGCTTGTCCTCATTTCTTTTTATTTCTATTTTTTATTTTTTTCTCAGACAATGTATAGATTTCCTTTTTGGGGCAATACTGTAATTAGTACCAAAGAAAAAAGAAATACTTATCCTCCCCTTTTTGATCCCTCGCCTGTTGGCTTCGTGCAGCAGGCGGGGGATATTTTGTTTTATCTGCATCTGGCTGCAAACCAGATTATCTTTCAGGAAATCTCTTTTCTCTCTCCTTACTCCTCCTTCAGACGGCTGACAGCCAGACTGAAAAGAAGCATTCCCACACAGGGAATCAGAACACAGGTCATACCGGCTGCAATACCGGCTTTTTCCGATACCAGTCCAATCAGCCAGGGCATCAGAATCGCGCCGCTGCTGGCTGCCGGAAGCATAATCCCCATGCTGGTCACGCTGGTCATACGACCAGCGCTTGCCACTGCTGTGGGATTCATTCCTGCCATAGCAGCTGCAAAAGCAAACAATAGAACAATAGCCATAACCTGTGTCTGCGCCTGCATCATTCCAAAATAAAATACTGTACAGAAAATCCCCATAACAATCATCGCCCTGCCAGCTTTTTTGATTGGGCAGACAAAGGCATACATCATACGCAGAAGCAGGGTTGCCGTCCACATAACCGTTACCGTATATGCACTGAGAGAACCGCTTAAAATACCGCTTCCCTTAAAATATGTAACCATCCATCCTGTTACGCTGATTTCCACTGCATTCTGACAAAAAATCAATCCTGTCAGAAGCCAGAATTTTTTATTTTTCAGAAAGCTCCAGTCTGTTTTCTGCTTCTCTCCCTTTTTGCTTCCTGCCATAGGAGTGAGCACAAACGCCATCCACAAGGTCACTCCAAGCATTCCCAGAACAAGCATAGGAAGCTTTCCTGAGACAGCAGCCACCGCTGAAATCAGAAATGGGCAGAGCAGCGCTCCGAATGCATAGCAGCTGTGCATCAGATTCATTCCTTTTGTTCTGTCTCTGGAGTTATCTCCGATTAAAATAGTACAGGTATTGATGGTGCTTCCTTTTCCCATTCCTGCCAGAAAAAACGCAGCCATCAGCGCCGGAACCCATCCTGTTATCCCCATAATGCCATAGCCAATGCCATAACCGGCGGTGAGCAGCACCACTGTTTTTTTCATTCCGATTTTCCCGGGCAAAGCTCCTGTGGCAAAACCGGCCAGAAGATTTCCAATATTTATCAAAGCCAAAAGAGTTCCTGTTGTCCCGTAATCAAACCCTATCTGCTCCTGCAAAAGGCTTACAATAATTCCGCTGCTGATTGCGCAGATTCCGCTGATAAAAAAAGCATAAAAACCTGCGTTTCTCTGTTTTAAATTGTACTGCTGTTCCATCACTCATTTTCCTCTTTGTTATATCATTTATTCCTTTGCAGCCTCCTGGCCTTCTGCCTGACCGCTGTTTTCCTGTTTCTGCTTCATAACCTCCACAGAAACTCCATCATAGAAAAACTTCAGGATTTCCTCACACTTCATGCCTGACTTTGCCATCGCCTGGGCTCCATTCTGACTCATACCAGCTCCGTGGCCAAAACCACCTCCAAAGATTTGAAAATCTCCGTTCCCGATATCCTCAATGGATATAAATCCGCTGGGAAGAGACCCCCAGCCGGTTACCGTTTTTCCATCCTTTTTCATAATCACAAGACTTTCATCTCCCAAAGCTGCCCGGATGGAATTCTGACCGCTGATAGTCTTTTCGCCTTCCGTTCCCGTAACCAGAAGCTTTTTGGCAACTCCTCCTCCGCCCCGCTCGGTAATCTGAAGTCCCGTCACGGTTCCAACTCCATCGATATTAGCTGACAAAATCTCTCGACTGGTTTTCACATTCCAGCGATAGAAAGGATAAGCGGAATCATAGGATTTTATGTCTTCATTTTTAATAAAGGCAGAAAAGGCCTCATTGCTGCTCAAATCGAGAGTCTCCCTGCCCGGCTGCAACGCCACGCCTTTCAGATAAGGCACAGCTTCCGGATCGCTTCCCCACACTGAGGCGTCGGAAGTCGTTCCACAGGATGTGGAAAAGTAATAGGCTGTAATCGGTTTTCCATCATACAAAAGCATCTTTCCATAGGTATCCTGAACTGCCTCTGAAGCCTGAATACTGTTTTCTGTGTTATTGTACACCTGAAAATTCGTGCTGTCATCCACATGGGCACCATACTGGCTGTAGGTATTGCTCTGCAGCTGCATATAGGCATAGGTTCTTGCGCAGATAGCCTGGGCCTTCAAAGCCTCTTTCTCGCAGCTTGAAGGCATTTCACTGGGAACCACCCGTTTCAGATAATCTTCCAGATAAAGCTCATTGACTAGAACCAGACCGCCCTCGCCCTCAACAATCTCCATACGGCCTGTATAAGAAGGAGTTCCCTGAGCCCGTTCCAGAGAGCGAACCGTAATTTCTCCCCCTGTCTCCGGCTCCAGAATCATACGGCCATCTCTGAGCTGACGATCCCCCGTCCGTACAGTAAACGCTTCTCCTGCCTTCAGTCTTTTTTCCTTTTCTCCCTGAATTACCTTCATGGGTCCGCTGCACACAAGAGTCAGGGTGGAATGATAAAGTCCCTGAAATCCTTTATTCATAATCAGCACACGGATCGTTTCTGCCTGAAATTCCCGGGTTATTAAAATCCCGCAGACACTCCCCTTTGCCACAATAAATTCTTCTGTACCATAGCCTACCAGAATATCTGAAAGCTGCTTCCGTTCCATTCCCCCATAGGTTTTCAGTACCTTGTATTCTGAATCCAGAGGAATTTCCCCATAGCCCTCCAGCTCAATGGCATCCTCCTGTACAGAAAGCACCTTTCCGGTAATCGTCTCCGTTTTCAGAGAAACCTTGCTGATTTTTCCATTCTCCATTTTCAGGTCTGCCATATGATGCAGCATTTTTTCTGTTTTTCCTGTTTTTTTCCGGAAAGGAATTCTCCGCTCAATATCTCCCAGATATACCAGAAGGCCATTTTCATCCCCGTCCAGAATCCACACATTGCGATACTCGGTGTCGCTTCCCATATCCTCAGTCACATGAATGATTTCACTGTCTCGAACATAGGCCTTCAGCTGGTGATCTGCCAGAGGATCCAGCACAAGTCCGTAAAATGTCAATGCGCCAAGATTGGTATGAACAGTCCAGGCTGGTGTCCCGGCCATTGTTTCCGGCGTTGCGTAAATCAGAACCTGCTCCAGCCTTATCTCTCCATCCGGATCCAGCTTTCGCAGCACAGAATCATACAAAAGCCACCACTGCTCTTCTGGAAAGGGCTTCTTGGCATTCTTCCTGTCTGCCCGTACCAGCCGTTTCAGCTCCGGAGAAAGCTTCCCCATCATCTCAGCCGCCTCCTGGTAGGTCAGTTCCTGCAGGGCATGCTCCTCATCTGCTGGAATCTCCTCAGACTCCAAAATTCCTTCTCCATAGAGATAATCAAGATACGGCACATACCACTGCTTCTGAGTCTCAGCCGGAAAAAAAGAGGATTTGTATTCCTTCTGCCATGTTTTCAGCTCATCTGGAGACTGAAGGGCAAGGGCAACTGATTTTGCAGCCATTGCTCTGCTGATCCCAGCCTTATCCGGTTCCTGCAATACAATCACCAGAATCAGAATGATGACCAGAAGGGGAATTCCTACCACCCAGCCAATCAACTTGTGATTTCTCATTCAAACACGCTCCGATCACGTTCTTTCTTCTTTTCGGATGTAGGTTTTCTTTTCATTGTCAATATAATCCAGTCTCTCATAAGAGGAAATATCCGCAGACAGCTCCTTTTTCCCCAAAAGATAGGTCACAAGCTCTGTTGTCAAACGATAGAAAACGGCAAATGTGGGAACACCGATAATCATGCCCACAAAGCCGAAGAGTCCGCCAAACAGCAGAATCGAAAACAGCACCCAAAAACTGGACACTCCTGTGGAGTCTCCCAGAATCTTCGGTCCAAGAATATTGCCGTCAAACTGCTGCAGCAACAGAATCAGACCGATAAAATACAGGCACTGTCTCGGGCTCACCAGCAAAATCAAAAACGCACTGGGAATCGCTCCGATAAACGGCCCAAAGAAGGGGATAATATTGGTAACCCCTACAATAACACTGACCAGAAGCACATAGGGCATCTTCATAATAGTCAGCAAAATAAAGCACAGAATTCCGATAATCAAAGAATCCAGCAGCTTTCCAATAATGAATCCACCAAACACATGGTGTACAAATCGGCATTCTTCTATTACCTTATTCGCAATTTTTAAAGGAAATGCGCCATAGATAATCATTTTTGCCTGAGTCTGAAGCTTTGTTTTCATATTCAGAAGGTAAACCATAACAATCAGACCAATAAACACATCCATAACCGTATTCACAATAGAAAACAGTCCGCTGGAAACGCCACTGATAATATTGTACATATTCGGAATCAAGTCATTGGTCAGCCAGTTCTGAACGTATCCCACAGCCATATCATAATATGCCATCACACTGGCTTCCATCTCCGGGTTGCTGACAAACATCTGCTCCAGCCACAGCTCCAGGTTAGCGATATTGGACGGCAGCGCCTCAATAATTCCCCGGATACTGGTAAGCAGCTGCGGAATCAGCATGGAAATCAAACCAGTTACAACAGCGATCAGTACTACCAGACTGACAATGGTAGCTGCAAATGCCCCCAGCTTTTCACTGGTCTTTTTCGACAGCTTCATCCTTCCGCCCTGCTGTATCACTGCTCCCTGAACCCGGTTGTAGATAGGAGTCATCAGATACGCGAACACGGCTCCGTAAATAATGGGCGCCAGGATATCCTTCAGCAGCGCCATAATTCCCTCCGCCTTTTTCCAGTTGATCATCAGAAAAACCATCAGCGCTACCAGACCGCATACCAAAAATGCAGTAACGCCCCAATAAATATATTTTCTGTATTTTTCGTGATTCATACGCTCCTCCAGCAATCGTTTTTTCTGCAATTCTATGCTGATTATAGATTACCATAAAAAGGGCAAAAGATAAAGCAGCGATTTCTCGCTGCTTTTCTCTTTTGTAATCCCGAAATGCCGGTCTTACTTATTGACGCCTAGCGATGCTAGGTGGGCAACCTCACGTAAGCTTCTGCCTTCCACTCAGAGGAGGCCTGACATCCGCGTACAAATATTGGAATCCCTGTGTCACAAATGTAGGTTCAAAATGGGTAAGGTTGTCGAACATCCCAGGAATTACTTTCTCTGTTTTTCATATAACTGATTATACAACAGCTGTGGCCGTTTTTCAAGTTCCTTTTCCTTCCACCTGCTAATTTCACAGGAAATTCATATTCTGTTTATGTTTTTCTCAGATTACCGGAACACTGCCTGCACCAGAAACATATAAAATACAGTTCCAATACCAATGCTGAGAAGAGAATTTCCCTTCCTCCAGTGAAGAACTGCAATCAGCCCTACAGACAGGATTTCCGGAAGCCCATAGGGTGCCGCTGTCAAATGGATCCCCTTCAGACAATAAACAACCAGAAGTCCCATGGTTGCAAAGGGCAGCGTCTTGCCCAGATAATCCACAAATGCCGGAGTTTTTTTCCCGGCAGGAAACACAAAAAACGGAAGGAACCGGGTTACCAACGTTCCAACTACCATTGCAGATACAATCAAAAGCGCTCTCACTGGAATCTGACTCATCCCTCTTCCTCCCTCTCTGCCTTTATCCGCTCTGTCCTGAGCTTTTCCTTTCTCTGATAGGAAAAGCCCAAAACAGCGAAAATCACTGCCATGGACGGCAAAATAAAGGCATCCTTTCCAAATATAAGAAGACAGAGCGCCGACGCGCCGACACCGAGAAGCGCCGGTCTGTGTCCCTCCCTCTGTTTCCACTGATCTACAAAAATTACAACAAACAGAGCCGTCAGGGCAAAATCAAGTCCTTTCGTATTAAATGTAATCAGGTTTCCTGCCAGAGCGCCAAGAACACTTCCGCCCACCCAGTAGCACTGATTCAGAAAACTGATCCAGAAATAAACCCATTCCCGTTCCAGTTCAGACGGAATCTGTTCACTGCAGACCACAGAAAAGGTCTCATCGGTCAGAGAAAAAATTAAATACGCTCGGAACCGTTTCAAACCTCCGTATTTTCCCAGCATGGAAATCCCATAAAACAGGTGGCGGGCATTGAGCATCAGGGACATCACAAGCGCCGTAACGGGGTGCACCGCTGCTGCAAGCATCGTAACCCCCAGATACTGAAGACTTCCTGCATAAACAAAAATACTGATAGCTGCTGTCCAGCCGATTCCATATCCGTTCACATTCATCAGAATCCCATAAGCTGCTCCCAGAAACAGATATCCCACCATAATGGGAACGGTTCTGGGAAATGCGTAATTCAGCTCTGCACGTCTCCAATCCCACATATCCTCTACCTCTCTGACATAAATTATTTCTTGCTTTCCAGGCTGTACTCCCGTATACTGATACATGTAAATCCTATCATGTGAGCCACATTGCAGGAACCATCTGTATCCATTCAGAGCAGTCAGGCTTCTGCGATTGTTTTATTGTAATCACATTGATTTTATTTGTCAACCGGCAAACTCCCTGCAGCTTTCGTTTTTTCTTCGTAACGATTCAGGACGGCGGGAGATCTGGCAGAAAAATTCGTGTCAAGCTTGCTTGTAAGTGGGTTTTCCTGCCAGATCTCACATCGGAAGAATCTCCGATGCTTCTTGTTCGGCTTTGCCGGACAAGAAGATGCCCCATCCTGAACAATTACTTTTCTTCACCGCTTTCAGGGATACAGCCATTTGCAGCTAGGAGGTATTCTATTGTCCCATTTATCAGAACTATATTCTCATTCTCAGTGCTGTCTCTGCCCCCGTATGTGCAGAGCAGACCGCACTACAGCATCCGGATACTGCAAGGCTCCAGCCGACATTCTGGCTGCCCGGGCTGCCCTTCATTTCTGGGAAGAGCCATGTATCAGCGGCACCCAGGGAAGCGGAGCTATTTTTTTCAGCGGATGCACCCTCCGCTGCTGCTTCTGCCAGAATTACAAAATCAGCAGAGCGCCCCAGGGCAAATCCATTTCTTCTGAGCGATTAGCTGAGATATTTTTAGAGCTTCAGGAGCAGGGCGCCCACAACATCAATTTGGTCACTGCCACTCATTATCTTCCCTGGATTCTGCCTGCTCTGGACATGGTAAAAAAACAGCTTCACATCCCTGTTGTATACAACTGCGGCGGCTATGAACGGCTTGAAACCATTCAGGCCCTCAGAAGCTATGTAGACATCTGGCTTCCTGATCTGAAATATTTCAGCTCCAATTTATCCCGCCGCTATTCACAGGCGCCAGACTATTTTGACAGGGCTTCTGCTGCTATCCGGCAAATGATTCTTCAGACAGGAACACCTGTCTTTGATGCTCAGGGAATCATGCAAAAAGGTGTAATTATCCGCCATCTTGTACTTCCCGGTCAAAAGGAGGACTCCATCCAACTCATCAAATGGATAGCCGAAGAGCTTCCCAAAAAACAGTTTTATATCAGTTTGCTGAGCCAGTATACGCCCTATGAAAAAAATCCCGATTTCCCGGAATTAAACAGACGTATTACCAGCTATGAATATCAGAAGGTTGTGGATACTGCCCTGGAATCTGGGCTGGAGCAGGGATTTATGCAGAAACGGACCAGCGCCAAGGAAGAATATACGCCGTCCTTTGCCTATCAGGGGCTGTAGGAATTAATTGTTTTGCTAATATTATGTTTGTTCATTAGTAGTAATCATTTCTGACATTTACACAAAATTATAAAAACGAACCTAAAAAGAGGATACCAACGATTGACATCTTTGATATCCTCTTTCACTTTTCTTCGTCCATTGGACTGTACCTCTCTTTATTTTATTATGTAATAAAATTTTCCTCTGCCCTTTGTTACTCTACCAATCTTCTCCACTCACTATTTTTTGTATCTTAACTGTTATCCGGTTCTGAAATATATCCCTCTCCCTATACTTTCTCGTCATATAGAAAAAACAATTCTTTTCAGTTTTTGATAACCCTTTGAAATGGATACTTCCTCTTGGTTTTTCACCTGGCAGATTCTTTTTCCTTTGTTTCCATCTATCTCATTATGTAGTGGAAACGAAACTAACTATTTCGGTGGTCCGTACCTCCTTCTTTCATATTTTTTGAAATTCCCTTTCCTCTGAGAATTTCGATTGAGAACTTTTTGTTCTCTTTTTGTTTCTCTCTTGTTTTGTTGTCTTTATAATACCAGATAACCAACCATTTGTCAACACTTTTTTAAAATTATTTTATATTATTTGTTAATTATCAAATTGTATATAACAATTCAAATAATTTAATCAAAACACACGAATCGCGCATCGAAATCAACCTTCCATGACATAAGAAAGAAGATCGCTCGCGAGCTTCTCCACCTGCGGTAGGTCCGTCCAGTAATCGCCCCGATACTCGTCCGTTTCGGCCTCGTATGCAATCACGGCCGAAAGAGTTTCGCCGTCGATTTGGAACGTGTCGCATTCGTCGTTGAGGCGGGCAATATAGGCGGCGGCTTGTTCGGCTATCTGCTGTAATTCGGTGTGCGTTGCGGTTGTCATGGTTTATTATAGTTATTGGTTTTGTTACTTAATGCAAATATAAAGCTATAAATTTAATTACGCAAATAAAATATAAAGTTTTTGCTATTATTTTTTCAGAAAAATAAAGTTATAGCTACATTTGCAGCAATATCAAACACTTAAAGCTATGGATATAAAGAGAGTAATAAAGGCAAACGGCCTAACTGTTAAGGAGGTGGCCGAAAGAATGGGAATCACATCCGTAGGACTTAGCCAACATATTAACGGGAATCCGAGTGTCGAGGTCCTCGAACGCATTGCCGCCGCTGTTGGTTGTAAAGTAGGGGATTTCTTCGCCCCTCAGCCGACGAACACGATCACCTGCCCGCACTGCGGAAAACCTATCAAAGTAGAGAAAGGGGAATAAGTATGGTTACAGACGAAATAATAATTTATAAATCAGAGGACGGAGCTATCAAACTCGATGTTCTCTTCTCCGAGGAAACAGTATGGCTTACACAGGCCCAAATGAGCGAGTTATTCCAAAGGGATAGGACTGTTATCACCAAGCACATAAGTAATGTTTTTGAAGATGGTGAACTTACGGAGGAAGGCAATGTGCATTTTTTGCACATTGCAAATTCCGATAAACCTGTAAAGTATTATAATCTGGATGTTGTGATTTCGGTGGGATACCGTGTTAAATCTCCTCAAGGCACACAATTCCGAATTTGGGCAACGCAAAGACTGCGAGACTATATTATTAAAGGGTTTGCCCTCAATGATGAGAGGTTTAAGTCCGGGTCCTCTATGAACTATTTCCGGGAACTCCTTGAGCGCATACGGGAAATACGCACCGAGGAGAGGGTCTTTTATCAACAAATCAAGGAGATATACAAAACAAGTTGGGATTATGATCCCGAAGCACAAATAACACTCGACTTTTTTGCTGAGATACAAAATAAACTTCTTTGGGCCGTAAGCGGGAAGACAGCAGCCGAACTTCGTTACTACAGAGCTAACCATACATTGCCAATGATGGGACTTACATCCACCTCCAAAGCGGGTGTTGTCAGAAAATCAGACATAACCGTAGGGAAAAACTATCTTGATAAAGAAGAATTGCAGGCTCTTAAACTCATAGTGGAACAATATCTCGCATTTGCCGAGTCTCAAGCATTAGCACACAATAAAATGAGTATGCGAGACTGGATAGATAAGTTAAAATTGATCCTTACTATGAATAACCGCAATATTTTGGAACACTCCGGACGTATATCCAAAGAACTTGCAGACAAAAAAGTTACAGAAGAGTATAATGCATATAAAGAAGAACAACGTAGGATTCGCCAACTTGAAAGCATTAAAGAACTTGATAAAGACCTTAAACGACTTAAAATCGGAAAGAAATAAATTTTCCACATGGATAATAACACGATTACCTGCCCGCACTGCGGGACAGTGTTGGAGGTCAAAGAACGGGAATAACCACAACGACACGACGATATGGAACTGCAACCCATCCAAAGCAAGATTTACGAGATACGGGGCCAGCGGGTAATGCTGGATCGTGATTTGGCAGAACTTTACCAAGTAACGACAAGTGCATTAAATCAGGCAGTAAAACGGAACAGCAAACGATTTCCGCCTGACTTCATGTTCCAACTTACAAATCAAGAGTTTGCAAACTTGAAATCACAAATTGTTACATCAAGTTGGGGCGGTATTCGCAAAATGCCGTTTGCCTTTACGGAGCAGGGAGTGGCAATGTTATCCGGTTTGCTTAACAGTGACGTAGCCATAAATGCCAATATCGCCATAATGCGGGCGTTTGTGGCGATGCGCAATTATATCACCACCGCCACGACCGTAACGGCGGAACTGGCCGAAATTCGGGCGAAACTGGCCCTGCTGGAGAGGGCAGATGCCGAGAATGCCGAGGCGGTCAGCGATCTGTCCGAGGATATGCGGAAAGAGTTGGATAATATTTACCAAGCTATCGCCGCATTATCGGTCAAAGTTCCACAGGCCCGCAAGCCCGCAAATCCGATAGGGTTCAAACGTTCGGAAAAGGAAGAATAACGCCAGTAATATATTTTCATAGCATTGGCAAGATCGGCTTTTTTTAATGTTCCGCAAATTCCGCATTTTTAATGGCCTCGGAAAACTCGGAAACTCCGGTTTTACCCGTCGATATTCACCGGCCGCCCCTGCCCTTGTACTGGTTACCACCTCAACCAAGCCTCTTTGCAATACCGGAAAAACGTGTCCAATGTGTATCGGTCACAATGGATCAGGCATCGATCGTATTGTCTGTTGCATTTCCTTGCATCGTATTTCGCAGACAGAGACGAAACCGTGTGAAAAAATGCCCGCCCGCGCTCTTTCAACTCCGAGGCCAACGAGCAGCCGATAGCATACCGATCCGAACGGTTTTCCGCGATGTTCGCCTTGCGCTTCCGTAACTCATCTACCAGCGTTTCCACAAGGGAGAAACAGTATTCCGGATTCATTGTCTTATGTTCGGTAATCTTCTTTTTCGGGAGAAACGACGCATCGCGAATTTCATTTGAAATTTCGTCCGTATACATCATGCCTGAAATCTGCCCGCCGTGAATCCGTTCGAGATACAGAAAGCGATTTTATCGGTGGCTGATTTGTCATTCCGAATGCAAAGAACGGCGCCGAA
>ENA-ORMO01000238-ORMO01000238.1-human-gut-metagenome-genome-assembly--contig:-NODE-238-length-83240-cov-6.150580_pt1 | contig 83240 bp, 77 predicted proteins | sample MGYA00242106_ERZ509001 | MGnify/ENA primary metagenome ERZ509001 (study PRJEB26280, sample SAMEA2338736) | human gut metagenome | biome: human gut; feature: human-associated habitat; material: faeces...
ACAGATGGCGTTGATGATGTTTTACTGAAAATTATGCAGTCAAAACAGAAAAAAGTTAAAGTGATTTATACATAAAGCAAGAGAGAAAAGGCACAGCCTTCGGAATAAAAAATCCGTTGGTTGTGCCTTTGTCTTTGTGTAAATGTGAAACTCTGTTTAATCTTAGCGAGCAGACCCTTTGTATCCACAAACGGTAAAACTGTCGCAATCCGTATCGTCTTAGCGAGCAGTGTATTTGGGTAGCCACAACTACCAAATACCTCGTTAGGATTACATCCTAAGACCTGTGTTTTGATAATGCAATTATGAAACCCATTGACAATTATAGCGCACTGCGCTATAATTACTGTCAGTAACAAGTTGGAGGATTATTATGATAACTATTGATAAACTGTATTTTAAAAACTGGAAATTTATCGATTTATTTGCGGGACTTGGCGGTTTTAGACTTGCACTTGAATCCTTGGGGGCTGAATGTGTATATTCAAATGAATGGGATATTCCAGCACAAGAAGTTTATTATGAAAATTTTGGTGATGTTCCTGAAGGCGATATTACTAAAGTAGATGAGACAACAATACCTGACCACGATATATTATGTGCAGGTTTTCCTTGCCAAGCATTTTCTATCAGTGGAAAACAAAGAGGTTTTGAAGATAGTAGAGGTACTCTGTTTTTTGATGTTGCTCGTATTGTTAAAGAGAAGAAACCGAAAATTGTTTTTATGGAAAATGTAAAGAATTTTGCAACACACGATGGTGGAAAAACACTTGAAGTGGTAAAAGGAACTATGGAAGAATTAGGATATACGTTCAACCAACGGGTGCTCAATTCTGTTGATTATGGTGTACCACAGAAAAGGGAAAGAATTTATATGGTGTGCTTTAGAAACGATATCATCACTAAGAATTTTGCATTTCCAAAAGCGATGAAACTTACAAAGCACGTAGAAGATTTTTTGTTAGAAGATACTTCATTGACAGAACACTTATATGTAAATCGAGTGGATACTTATTATAATGATACGAAAGACGATGTATACAGCAATAAATCTATTCGTCTAGGTATCGTTAATAAAGGTGGTCAGGGAGAACGAATTTATAGTACAAAAGGGATAGCCATTACATTTTCTGCTTATGGTGGCGGTGTTTTTGCTAAAACAGGTGGTTATTTAGTTAACGGACAACCACGAAGATTACATCCGAGAGAATGTGCTAGACTAATGGGATATCCGGATTCTTATAAAATAAGCAAAAAAGCAAATCAAGCATATCAACAGTTTGGAAACTCTGTGGTTATAGATGTTCTTCAATATATTGGTATTGAAATGGGAAAGGCATTAGAGGCGTAAAAAATGAATGAGGTTGATTTTAGAAATTGGTTAGTAAAAAATAATGTAAATCGAAAAGTTCAAAGTGATATTGTTTCCAGAATTAAAAAGGTTGAAAAAGAAATAGAAAACTGCGATATTGACGAGCAATATCGCAGTGACCGATGTGAATATTTAATGTCCTTATTTTTAAATATGGGTTTAAATGATGAAATGAAAAAATATCCAAATGCTAAATTCCCATTTGGAAAGTATCATATGAGTACCTTTAGGCACGCAATTAAATACTATATTAGCTTTTGTGATGAGTCTTGTTTTTAAAGGTCAGATTCAAATTCTTCTAAATCATTTTCATCCTGAGTTTTAATAAGTTCAATAGAGAAAATGACATTCATATTGTATGTGTTAGATAATCTTCGCACTTCATAGTCGCCGGAATTTTGTTCTGAAAGATAATATGTATAGTCCCCCATAATAAATCTGTCTTTATTAATTCTTTCAGATATATCAACAAAAAGTTTCTTTTCTTCTTGAGAAAATCGTGCTGTAGCGTAGTACGCTTTTATCATTTGTTTTATGGCAGGAATGTCCCTTTTAGCAGGTTCGCCTGAGCCACTTTTCTTTATACGGTAGTTGGCAATAATATTAAAATATTGTTCGAACTTGCGAATTGGGAAAATGACATAATCTCTATCACAACTGATGACATACTTAACATTTTTATCTTTGTAATGTTCAATAATCCAATCAGCGAAAACACCCGTATCAATATCTAATGATTGTCCGGCTGTTCCTGCGTTATTAAAACGTTGAAAATCACTATTCATATAATCGATAATGATGTCCGTCATTTCATTTGGTTCGCTATGATTGCGTGGTGAAAAAACAAAGACTTCTCTTTCTTCATCAGGCAATAATACAAACTGTCCTGATTGAGCTGATGCATCTTTTGCTTCGATATAAAAATCGATTCTTCCGTTTTTAATAGCGGCAATATCTGATTTTGTGGAATCCATACCACCTTCGTGGTGGAAATCAGTTTCTTTTGTTTTGTAAAACTTTTTTAAGTATTCATAACAACGTAATTCGAATTGTTCTCCTGGTCTCATTGCACATATTCCTCCTTTGAATCTAAAAAATTTATTATACTATTTCTTAATGCTTGTATGACATTGACTGTCATAGCATTACCTGCTTGCATTAGCAAGTGACGGTCGGTAACATCATTTTTCACTTTGTCAGCATATTCTTTAGGAAAGCCTTGAAGTAAAAGTGCTTCATAACCTGTCAATTGGTAAATCGCACCATTCTTTACATATAAAACCCCATCACGCTGGGCTCTTAATGTAGGACATTTTTCGGTATAAATGCGTAAATCATTCATTCTGGTATCTATAATTTTTCCTTCCATAGTGCGTATATCATCAACAGAATATTTGCCAGCATTTGTAGGATTGTTTAAGTAGTGTTTTAAAATGTTCAATCTTTCATCATTTGCAAGGTTATTATCGATTAGGTAATTCGATAATGCTGGGGTTAAAACAGGCTCTGGCCATTTAAATTTGGAGTAATCGAACCCGAGCGATGTTTTGAAACCTACAAAATAGACACGTTGACGCATTTGAGGAACTCCATACTCCAAGCTAGTCAAAACACGATAAGATACTGTATAGCCTGAAGTGGTTAATTCATCCAGAATCACTTTTATTGTTTTACCTTTGTCGTGTGTTACAAGACCTTTTACATTTTCCAATATAAAACACGTTGGCTGTGTCTCTCGTAGTATTCTTGAAAGTTGGAAAATTATTTGCCCACGGTCATCAGAAAAACCATCTTGTCGCCCGATAACAGAGAAAGTCTGACAGGGAAAACCTGCAATTAACAAATCGAAAGCAGGAATTTTATCTCCTGTAATCTTTTTTAAATTACCGTAATTAATATCATTTTCTGTATTATGCATTAAACGATACGTTGTATCAGCCAGTCTGCTAGTTTCAGAACGTCCAACACATTCTAAGCCTGCTTGTTCCAACCCTAATCTTCCTCCTCCGATGCCCGAGCAGAAGTCAAAAAAGGTTTTAATCTTCATTGCGAATATCCTCCACAAGTAATTTGTATGCTTCAATGTCAAGCGCATCAGCTATTCGCTGAATGTTTTCCAAAGAAATACTTCTACGATAACATTCAATAGCACTAATATAAGTACGATGCATACCACATTTATCTGCAAATGCTTCTTGTGATATTCCCATATCAGTGCGATATTTCTTTAAGTTAGTTCCAAATACTTTTACAATATCCATAGTTGCACTCCTCCTGATTTTATATCATAATAAAATTGCATACTATAAGTCTACATACAATAAGTATCAAGGAAGGGATTATAAAATGGCTATACAAAAAGTAAAAATCCGAAATTTTAAGTGTTTCAAAGGAATTTTTGAATTAGAATTAAATAAAGGCTTGAATATTCTCGTTGGTAATAACGAAACAGGAAAATCGACGATTTTGGAAGCAATACATATTGCACTTACAGGATTGTACGGTGGCAGAAATATTAGAAATGAACTATCCCAATATCTTTTTAATAAAGACGTTGTGGATATGTATATAGAATCCGTCAATAAAGGGGTCCCTTTTCCGCCACCAACAATTGAGATTGAAATTTTTTTTGACGGTTCTATTGATGCAGAATATGAAGGAAACGAAAATTCGGAACGACTTTCTTGTGAAGGATTAAAATTTGAAATTGCCTTTAATGAAAAATATAGCAATGAATATAATACACTTATTGCGAAGAAGAATATGATGAGTATTCCAATCGAATATTACGAAGCATCTTGGACTTCGTTTGCAAGGCAAGCAGTTACCATTCGCAGTATTCCAGTAAAATCAGCAATGATTGATTCTTCTAATTATCGCTATCAAAATGGTTCTGATGTATATATTTCGAGAATTGTAAAAGATTTGCTTTCGCCAGAGGAAGTAACTGCGGTTTCTCAGGCTCACAGGAAAATGAAAGATACTTTTATTGATGATAATTCCATCAAGGCAATTAATGAGCGAATAAGTAAAGAATCTTCGATAGTTGACGGAACAGTTTCATTGACGGTGGATTTAGGAACAAAAAATGCGTGGGAAAGTAGTTTGGTCACACAATTAAATGATGTACCATTTGGATACATTGGAAAAGGAGCCCAATGTGTAATGAAAACTGAACTCGCATTAACACACAAAAATACGCAGCATTCACAAATAGTTCTTTTGGAAGAACCTGAAAGTCATTTGTCATATTCCAAGCTAAATCAATTGATTAAAGCTATTGAAGAAAGGTATGACAACAAACAGATTATCATTTCAACACATAGTAGTTTTGTAGCAAATAAGTTGGGGCTGGAAAATTTGTTGTTATTGGATAACAAACGAGTTGCACGAATAACAGAACTTCCTTCATCGGAGTTCTTTAAAAAAATTTCCGGATATGATACATTACGTCTAATCTTATGTAAAAAAGCTATATTAGTTGAAGGCGATTCAGATGAGCTTGTGGTTCAAAAAGCGTATAAAGATGCAAATGGTAACCATTTACCTATCGAAGACCAAATTGATGTAATTTCAGTAGGCACTTCATTTTTGCGTTTTCTTGAATTGGCGAATGCTCTGAAGCTAAATGTTGTGGTTGTAACAGACAATGATGGTAATGTCACTGCACTCGAAAAGAAATACGAACAATATATAAAATCAAACAAAAAAGAAAGTATTAAAATATGCTACGATGACGTTGTGGATACAGGAACTCTTACGATTGGCGAAAAGCCATATAATTACAATACTCTTGAACCGAAACTATTAAAAGCAAATGGCAATAATGTAAGTTTATTTAACAAGATTCTTCGAACAGACTGTCAAGACATTGATGAACTGCGAAAGTATATGAAAAACCACAAGACAGATGTGGCATTGGCAATTTTTGAAACGGATGAAGACATAAAGTTTCCGGAATATATTTTGGAGGCAATAAAAAATGAGTAATAAATTGATTATCGCTGCCGCTGGTTCTGGAAAAACTACGCATCTTGTCAAGGAAGCTTTAAAAATTACCGATTCACGAGTTCTTATAACTACATATACAGAAGCAAACGAAAATGAGATAAAAAAGAAATTTTATGCAATAAACGGATGCATTCCAGAAAATATTACCATACAAACGTGGTTCTCTTTCTTGATACAACACGGAGTAAAACCATACCAGAGCGTGATTTATAATGGTAAAGTCAAGGGATTATTACTAATGAATACAAAATCAGGTTTTCGTTTCCGAGGTAAAAACGGGCAACCTGTATATTTTGGAGAGAGTGACCCTCAAAATTACTATTTCAACAAATCACAACTTATATATTCTGATAAACTTTCCAAATTTGTTGTTAAGGCAAATGAATTGACAGAGGGGTTGGTTATTAAAAGAATCGGTAAAATATATTCTCATATCTTTATTGATGAAATACAGGATATGGCAGGTTATGATTTAGAGATTATTAAACAGTTATTCTCGTTAAATTCAGAGATATTATTGGTTGGAGATCCTCGTCAAGTCACATATCATACTCACGATGAAGCAAAGTACAAGAAGTATGTAGATGGTAATATTGTGGAATTCATTAAATGTGAATGCTCCGCATATTCAGTTGACATAGATGAAACAACACTTAATAAATCATACAGAAACAATGAACCAATATGTAATTTTGCCAATTCAATTTATAGCAATTTTTGCCCGTGTGAATTTGCTGAACACAAACCTACTGGACACGATGGAGTTTTCTTTATATCTCCAAATGATGTTGAGAAATATTTATCAACATATCAACCTATGCAATTAAGAGATACGAGAAAAACAACAGTTAATGTAAATTATCCAGTCATAAATCTTGGTGAATCAAAAGGACTGACTTTTGATAGAGTTTTAATATATCCTACATCAACAATGATGAATTGGGTACTAGACCATAACAACGAAATGGTATCCAAAACAAAATCAAAATTTTATGTAGGCGTTACCAGAGCAAAACATAGCGTAGCCATAGTTTTTGATAACAAAAAAGGCATTGAGGTATCGGGAATAACAAATTTTTCGTTTTGAGTATAACAATCTTTTAGAATACAGACTCAAAGAACCTAAAATAAGTATAGGCATTTATCAATTTTGATAGGTGTCTATTTTTTTGTTCATTTTTAATCACAAAGGGTTTCAGGGATTTTCCCTGACGAGTACCGTTTTGGAGCCACAGGAGTAAAAACAGTCTGCTCGCTAAGATGTTGCAGTACATCGGGCGGCAGGCTGTTTTTTTATATGTGGATAACCAAAGGGTCTGCTCGCTTTTGAATCAAATCAATACAGTAGATACGCTAAATCCGAAGAAAATTTTATCGCAATAGGGTGTCATTCGGCGGTGGCAACTCCAAATATGTGAAAGAAATTTTTATACACCCCCCAAAAAAACGCTCTGCCATTTCATACAAGTAGAGGGATATTTTTTCGACTTAGGGTGTGCATTTGCTATCTCTCAGTGGGAATAAGTGAAGGGAACCTTTTCAAAAGTAGGGTGAACAATTGACCTCTCACGGTGCGAATTAATGAGAGGATTAAAAATTTTTTGAAGAAAAGACCCTGATAAAATTCTCTCCCGTTTCAAACAAGTAGAGAGATATTTTTTCAAAACACCCGATAATTTGCATTCGCACAGTGGGAACAAGTGAGAGGGATATTTATGAGAAACTTTTCAAATTGTCGGATTTTTCGCCCTTCCCGACGGCTACTCATTAGAAAGATTTTTTGAAAATGGTTATATTTTTGCCTTTCCCGATGCCTATTCATTAGAGGGACTTAAAAAATATTTTTCGGATTTTTCATCAAAAACGGGTGTCTAAAACGCACCCCTTTGTACAAATAAGTGAAAGGAGTTTTTTACAATGCCGAGATTATCAAAGAAAGCAAAACAAGAATGGGAGTTCTTCCTGAATACCCACACGGGCAGACGTTCCTACAACGACCTCTGCCGCAAATGTCAGAATGACTGCAAACAAAGTTTTAGGGCGATTATCATAAATTGCCCCAAATACCACTCTAAAAGAAGCGTGAAAAACGCACCAAATGATAACTATTTTAACGATACGGGTTAGGTCAAGGAATTACACTCTTACAAATTTTAATAGCCTTACAAAAAGAAAAATTGCAGAATTACGCACCCTTTTCATACAGAAAACAAGGTTTGTAACCTGCAAGATGCAAACAAAAATCATTCGGGAAGTCAGCCCTATAAATATATAAATAAATATATATTCTCTTACCTCCCGAAAGAAAAGCTTTATTAAAGACAGAAAGGAAACTGTTATGACAGCAAACAAAGTATACACACGTGAAGAAATGCGTGAGCAAAGAATATACACGGGCGATTATGAATTTATCAATGAAGCAGGCGAATACCTTGCCACTTTGGTAATGCGTGCAGACACAAATTCATCAATGCTCCGATTGTTTTTTCGGCTCAATGACGGAAGAAAAATCATTACTCCGGTGTTCTGGTGGCAGAAATATCTTGGCTTTTATGACATCGACAACGGGACAAAATTAAAACTCATATACAAGGAAAATCCCAATGGCATTTATCTGAATGCAATAGAAATTTTAAGTTAAAGAGAGGTACTTACAATGACAGATAAAATTGAAAAAATCGAAATAAATACGCTTATTCCGTTTGAAAATCATCCGTTCAAAGTAAGAACGGGCGAAGAACAGACCGAACTTTTGGAGAGCATCCGAGCAAACGGTACGCTCGTTCCCATAATAGTCCGTTCTTCTTCGGCTGGTAAATATGAAATCATAAGCGGACACAGACGAGTGGAAGCCTGCAAAGAATTAGGGATTGATACCATCCCCGCTATCGTCAAAGATCTTACGAATGAAGAAGCAATTATAACGATGGTGGATGCGAATTTACAGAGAGAAAATTTACTGCCAAGCGAGAAGGCATTCGCTTACAAAATGAAAGTTGAAGCGATGAAACGCAAGGCGGGCAGACCGCAGAAAAATTCATCGCAAGTTGCGACAAATATCGACACCGCCGCAGAAATCGGTCAGGAGTTGGGCGAAAGCCGAGACCAAGTTTACCGCTATATTCGCCTTACAAACCTTATCCCCGAACTGCTGAAATTGGTGGATGAACGAAGAATTGCCTTTACTCCCGCCGTTGAACTTTCGTACCTACCCGAATACGAGCAACGGGTTTTATATGAAGAAATTGAATTTGCAGATGCTACTCCATCACTTTCTCAGGCACAACGTTTGCGAAAATTCAGCGAACAAGGGCGACTGTCCGTTGATACAGTTTTCGCTGTGTTAAGTGAGGAAAAGCCAAATCAAAAGGAACAGGTCAAATTTATGACAGAGGATATACGAAAGTATTTTCCACGAAATTACACCAACAAAGATATGCAGCAAACGATTATAAAGCTCTTGGAAAATTGGCAGAAAAGACGTGAGCGAAATGCAAGGGAGGAACGATAATGGATAACCAAAACAAGGTAAATATTTCTTTATTAGCACCCTTTTTTGAGATAGACGAAACACCGTTTGTTATGAAAATCGGTGGGACAACCTATGAAGTTACAACTCATTTCAGTACAAAAGGTAAAGAAACGGTGTTTGAACAGTTCAAGGAACTGCTTACCGAAACAAAACTGATATAACACCACACATTCGACAGCCACAGCATTGCAAGTGTATAATTATCGCACATTGCAATGCCCGGTTGTCATCAGAAAGGAGATAATTTATGACAACAAACACAAATATACAAGGGCAAGAAAACGAAAAAATCACCGCTTTGTATTGTCGTCTTTCTCAAGACGATAACCTCGACGGTGAAAGTAATTCCATATCAAACCAAAAGGAAATTCTGATGTACTATGCGAAGAAGCATGGTCATTTACATCCTCAATTTTTCGTGGATGACGGAATAAGCGGTACGACTTTCAACCGCCCCGGCTTTCAGGAAATGCAAAGTCTTATTGAAGCAGGAAAGGTATCAACGGTTATCGTTAAAGACTTATCCCGTTTCGGCAGAGAGCATTTACTGTGCGGACACTATACCGAAATCGTATATCCAACACTCGGCGTAAACTTTATTGCGATACAGGAAAATGTAGATACCACGAGGGGTATGGGAACGGAAATGATGCCGTTTCACAACATATTTAATGAGTGGTATGCAGCTCAGACCTCAAAGAAAATTCGTGCAGTTCACGAAATGAAGGCGAAAAAGGGTCAGCGAGTTGCTTCTACTGTGGCTTACGGTTACAAGAAAATCAAGGGCGATGACAACAAAGAACGTAATGATAAATGGTATATTGATGAGCCTGCCGCAGAGGTAGTAAGAAAGATTTTCGAACTATGTCTTTCGGGTAGAGGTCCGTCACAGATTGCAAGGCAGTTGGAAAATGAAAAGGTGCTTACACCTACCGCATATTTCAACTCCATTGACAGAAAGACAAGCAATCCACCACCGAAAAATATTTACGGGTGGGCCTCAAGCACCGTTGAACACATTCTTGAAAATCAGCAGTATACGGGTTGTACTGTAAACGGAAAGACTTCTACCATCAGCTATAAAGTTCACAAGGTCGTAGAAAAGTCAAAGGAAGATTATCAAATCATTCCCAACACACAAGAAGCTATTATCAGCGAAAATATGTGGCTGAGGGTGCAGGAACTTCGCAAACATAAGCGTAGAAATTCTGCAACGGGCAGAAAAAGTCTATTTTCGGGATTGGTTTACTGTGCGGATTGCGGTTCAAAATTACATTTTTGTGCTTCAAAGAGCCTGAAGAAAAATCAAGAGTTCTTCCGTTGCTCTAACTACAAAAGCGGTAGAGGAGCTTGCGATATTCATTTCATTCGTGACGTTGTGCTTGAAAGAATCGTTATGGAAGCGGTCAGCGAATTGGCAGATTTTGTCCGTTGCTATGAAACGGTATTCGTTTATCTTATAGCACGAAAGAAAGGCGAAAGCGATGCTCAGCAAATCAAATTGTTGAAAGCAACTGTCGAAAGCAGTAATAAACGCATTGGTGAATTAGACCGTCTTTTCTCTCGTATCTATGAGGATAACATCAATGGTAAAATCAATGATGAGCGTTATTCCCGTATGGCCAACGAATATGAAAACGAACAAAAACGTCTTATTTCTGTCGTGGAAGAAAGCGAAAAACAGTTAGCTGAATTGCAGAAAAAGACGGTTGACCTAAAAATGCTCCGTGAGGGATTACGAGAATTTACGGATATGAAAGAGCTGACACCGCTTGTTGTAAACAAACTGATTGAACGCATAGAAATCCATAATAACGAGAAAAAGCATTCTCATAACACAGTAAAAGTCGATATTTACTTTACGGCAGTCGGATTATTCGGCGTTCCTACTGAACAAGAACTTTTGAAGTTGTTTGAAGAAGCGAAAAATGAAAAGCTGCTTACACAGAAAATCGCATAAAAGAAAAGGGTGTAACCCCATTTTATTGAGGTTACACCACATTTTCAAAAATACTTCCTTATTAGCCCTCGGCTTTCTTCCAGGGTGATTTCTTCGGTGATATGACGGTGAATATACGCAAATAAATCATCTAACACAAATTGCCGCTGGCCTTTTTTCTATTGTTCGAACTCTTCCCGGATACATGCTCTTAAAATGGCAATGAGCATGAGAGACAACATATTTTTTTCAAATAGTTCTTCCGCAAACTCTGTTTTGTCTGCCCGTTCCAGCCTGGTAAACAGGTTCTTCAAAATTGCGGCAGTGCCTCCATCTGTGGAAACGCTGATGCAGGAAAAAGGGACAACTTCAATGCTTTTCTGGAAATCCACAGATTCATCAGATAAATCCTTCAGCAATTCCTTAGAATAGCGTATCCAGAACAATTCCACAGGATGTTTTGGATTTTTCCAATATAATTGGATGGATTTTTGCGGTTTTATAAGAATCATATCATTTGGCCCGCATTGCCTGATTTCACTATCTTCTTTTGCTTCATGAAAAATACAATTTCCAACCCGCACAATCAAAAAACTGTAATAGTCCATGGAGGAAATTCTCTTTTTTTTGCTATCTTCCAATAAAATGCGTTCAATCTGATAGTTATACTTTTGTTCTTTTTTATAATCTGTCATAATTTATAAAAAACCTCACTTGTTTTTGTGCAATATTTTGCATACGCGGCATAAATTTAAAATGATTATGGTTAATTACTATAATAAGTCAATTTTCGACAGTTTTCAATCAATTTATGTATATGTTTTCATAAATGTATTTTATATACTTTGTCTATGCTAGCAGGTCGTTAAAAACGTGTCAAAAGGAGGAGAATGTTTTGAAAGAAACACAAACAAACGTAAGACCCTTCTCAATGAAGGATAAAATCGGGGTAACCCTGGGAGATTTGGGATGTTGCTGTACAGAGCAGTTCCGTGCTATGTTCCTTACTGTATTCTATACACTGGTACTTCAGGTAAATCCCATTCATGTTGGAATTCTGATGTTAGTTACAAAAATATGGGATGCAATCAATGACCCGATTATTGGTGCACTGGTAGATATGCGCCGTTCACAAAAAGGCGGAAAATTTATTCCTTGGATTCGTGCCTTTTCTTTTCCAATGGCGGTATTGTGTGTTCTTGGTTTTGTAAATGTAAGCAATCTGGACTATGGTTTCCGTATTGGATATATGTTTGTTACGTATGTATTGTATGAAGCACTTTATACTTGTGTCAATGTTCCTTTTGGAAGTCTTTCCAGTGTCATGACAGATGATGTCAAAGAAAGAACAGCATTATCACGTTACCGCAGTCTTGGAGGAACTATTTTCATGACTGTTATTGTTATGATTGGTCCTCTTGTATTGTATGAAAACAATCAGCCAATCCCGGGCAGATTTCTGATGATGGCTTCTGTCTGTGCACTTGTCGGACTGCTTTGCCTGCAGGTGACCTGTGTATGGTGCAAGGAGCGTGTTGTACTTCCGGAACCGGAGAAAAAAGAGAAACTTCACTACTTTGAAATTATTAAACATGTTGCAAAAAACAGTGCATTCCTGGGTGTTGTTTTGTTCAGTTTCCTTGGAATGGTGGGTGCTTCCATTGTGAACGGTCTTAATACATACCTGTTCCGTGACTGGTTTGGTGATGTACAGATTATGGCTGTTTCCGGTGCACTGAACACCTTATATGCCGTGATTGTTTTTGCATTTACCCAGCCCCTTGCAAACAAATTTGGAAAGAAGGAATGGTGTGTTGCAGGAGCCGGAGGAGCAGCCTTGGTGTTTGCCGTTTTATTCTTCTTCCCAATCCACAATCCAATGTTGTTTATCATTATTAATGGTATCTGTTTCCTGGGTGCCAGCGGAATGCAGGTTCTTGTATGGGCACTTGTCAATGACGCTATTGACTATCAGGAGTTGCAGACAGGACAGAGAAACGAGGGAATCCTTTATTCTGCATATTCCTTTTTCCGTAAACTGGCAAATGCAGTTTCAGGAAGTTTCTCCAGTTTTGCACTGGGTATTATTGGATACCAGGTTGCTGAGACCGTTCAGACAACAGAGGTAGTCAACCGCATCTGGAAAACTTATACAGGAAGCTATGTAATCGGATATGGACTGGCAGTTCTTGTTCTTCTTTTCCTGTATCCACTGAGCAAGAAAAAGACACAGGAAATGCTGGAAGAGCTGAAAGTAAAACGTGCAGAGAGAGCTGCTAAGGCAGAAGCAAGTGATATTTAGTTTAGAAAGGATATTATTATGAAAACATTACAGATTGAGTTTGCAAACCGCCAGGGGCTGGTACTTCGTGGTATCGTGACTTTGCCGGATGGAGAAGGAGCTTTTCCTGTTGTGATAAATCTTCATGGATTCACCGGAACAAAGGAAGGCCATAAAGGACTTCATATTACCATGGCAAGAAAACTGGCAGAAGAAGGAATTGGCTGTATCCGTTTTGATTTTTCCAATAATGGAGAAAGTGACGGAGAATTTGAAAATATGACATTTACTTCTTTGATCCAGGATACAGAAGATATCTGGAACTGGGCAAAAGAACAGCTCTATGTAGATTGTGACCGCATGATTTTATCTGGTCACAGCATGGGCGGATTCGTGGCAGCAACCAGTGCACCGAGGATTCACCCGGCTGGCCTGATTCTTATGTGCCCAGGAAAACAGATGTGGGATGGATGTGGAGAACGTTCCCGTGCTATGGAACAGCACGGAATTCTCTTTGGTGACATAGAAGGATTAAAATTCAGCCATGCCTTTAACTACGACCTGGAAAAATATAATCCGTTTGAAGATGCAAAAGGATATGAAGGACCTGTGCTGATAGTACGGGGAACAAAAGATGAACTGGTAGATGAGGAGACTTGTGAAACTTATCTTTCTCTTTATCAGAATCCAAATAAGCACTTGGTTCATGTGGAAAATGCAAATCATAATTTTTCAGGTATTCCATGCAGAACCGAATTGACGAAACAGGTTTGTCTCTTCGCAAAGGAGATTTAATAAGATACTGATTCCATTGCAGACCAGAAAGAAGGAATAAGAATGAAATTAACTGAAAAACTTACAATCCGTAACACAACATTCAAAAACCGTGTCATGTTTCCGCCTCTTACTACTGGATATGAAGACAGAAATGGCACTATCACAGACCAGGATATGGATTTTTATACCCGTCTGGCAAAAGGCGGTGTGGGATATATTGTAATTGGTGATGTGGCACCAGTGAATAATTTTACACCAACACCAAGATTATTTCAGGATTCTCAGATTGAGTCTTTTAAAAAGCTGGCGGACAGTGTTCATGAGTATGGAGCAAAACTTGGAATCCAGATTTTCCATCCGGAATACGATTGCGAGACCATGATGCGTCTTTTTGCAGAAGGAAAGATGGAAGAGGTGCGTGCAAAACTTCATCATGATATGATGCATTTTGTGGATGAAGTAAGTGAAGAGACACTGCTTTCTATTATTGATAAAATGTGTGCCTGTGCAGTCCGTGCACAGAAAGCAGGTGTGGATGTGATCCAGATTCATGGTGACCGTCTGGTAGGAGCACTTTGCAGCACAAAAATGAACCACAGAACAGATAAATTTGGAGGAAGTCTGGAAAACAGGACACGTTTTGCACTTCTTCTTGTGGAGGCTTTAAGAAAAGCAGTTCCTGATATGATCCTTGATTACAAATTTTCTGTTGTAACACCTGAGAGAGGAAAAGGCGGAATCGATGAGGCAGATGCACCTGTTTTCGCACAGATGCTGGAAAAAGCTGGTGTGGATATGCTTCATGTGGCACAGGCAAATCATACAGGAAATATGGCAGATACCATCCCTCCAATGGGAGTACAGCCTTATGGATTTTTTGCGGAAATTTCAGGCAAGGTAAAGGAAGCTGTATCTATTCCGGTCAGCACTGTAGGACGTATTATCACTCCAGAGATGGCAGAGCAGATTCTTGCTTCTGGTAAAGCGGATATGGTAGGAATCGGCCGTGGTCTTCTTGCTGATGCAGATTGGGCAAATAAAGCTGCAAACCATGACTTCTGTGATATTCGTCTTTGCATTTCCTGTAATAAAGGATGTACGGATAAGATTCAGCACCGTGAATTTTTATCTTGCGTGCTGAATGCAGAAAATGGATATGAAGGAACGAGAAAAATCCTTCCTGCTGAAACACCGAAGCATCTGGTGATTATAGGAGGAGGAGCAGCGGGCATGGAAGCAGCCCGTGTGGCAGCCGAAAAAGGTCACCGTGTGACTTTGTTTGAACAGAACACCAGACTTGGCGGTCAATTAGAACTGGCCTGTGTGCCTCCACGCAAAGAAGAAATGCGTCGCTTTACAGAATACCTGTCCCACTGCATGAAACAGGATGCCATTACCCTGCGTCTTGGGGAAAAGGCAACACCGGAAAAGATTCTTGCATTAAACCCAGATCATGTCATCATTGCAGTTGGTGCACATAGCTTCCATTTCCCAATCAAAGGAATTGATCAGGCTTGTGTCTGTGATGCATGGGATGTTCTTAGAGGAACCACACAGGTTTATGGAAAAGCAGCTGTTATCGGAGGCGGTATGGTAGGCTGTGAAACAGCAGAATATCTGGCTGAAAAAGGATGCCAGGTATCTGTGATTGAAATGATGGATAAGATTGCAGCAGGAGAAAGCGAAACCATCCTTCCTACCTTAAAAGAAAATTATAAAAAATATGGTGTTGCTGAATATCCTTCTCACAAAGTAGAAGAAATTCAGATGGGAAAAGTGATCTGCCGCAACAAAGCCGAGGAAGAGGTTATCATTGACTGCGATTTCGTTGTTCTTGCCATGGGAGCAAAACCAGTGATCTTCGATACCACATTTTTAGAAGAAGCAAAGATTCCTTTTGCAAAAATCGGAGATTGCGGGGAGAGGGCAGCAGACATTGCAAATGCAGTGAGAACCGCCTATGACACCGTGAATGCAATCTCATAAAGGTAGAAAATAAGATCTCATAAAGAAAACTCGAAAAGCACTCTGGCTATGCATAGTATGCAATAGTAGCCGGGGTGCTTTTTCCATAGATAGGTTCTTGTTCAATATGTGTATATATATTATACTTTTATCAAAGTGAAAAGAGACATTGAGTAGTATCAGGAAAAAAATAAATGAGAAAGGGATTAGGGATTGAATATGAAAAATTTAGTATTACATGATGTGAGCCAGGACAGTGCATACCGTTATACGGGGATTACAACCTTTGAAAATCTTGCAGAAGTGACAAGAGATTATCCATTTGAAGAAGATGTGATGGAAAAAGCTGCGATTCATAAACAAACCATGATGAGCCAGCAGAACGGAATTTCATCTTTCGTATTGACTCTCCGTATTTCGCCAAATGCAGAGATTCTGGAAGATGGAGAGAGCCTGCACTTTACTTTTGACGAATTTGAAATCAGAGACGGAAGAAGTAAATGTGCGGCAGTTTCCATGTTAGATCCAGAGTATCTAGAGGATAACTGGGTGAGAGTGCAGGTATTTGTGCTGGATCAGGAAAAGATGAACAGGTTGTAAAATAAGGGGGATAATTTCATGAATGTTATGCCCATTCCTGAATTGATTGCCAGAGTTACAAAAATATGCAAGGAAAACGGGGTAAAGAAATTGTACTTGTTTGACCCTTTTGCCACAGGAACGGCAACTCCAGAGAGTGATATAGATATTTTTGATTATGACAACATTCGCAATGAGTTTTTATTAGAGGATATTGAGAAATATGGAAAGCAAATCTATTAATAGATATCATACTTTTTGCAGAAGTCTGAAAAAATTGGAGAAAAGCAGAACTGCAGATGTGGAGAAGGATTTTGTCCCAGAAGGAACCGTTCTGAATTTTAGCCTTACCTTTGATATATCCTGGAAAGTTATGAAAGATATTCTTGTGAAAGAGATGGGAATCCTTGATTTTGCTATCGGTTCCCCAAGAGAAACACTGCAGCAAGCTTTCCAGAACAAAATCATCGAAGATGACAGGTGGATTCAGATGCTGAAAACAAGAAATCAGTTGGCACATGATTATGACGGAATCTTTGCAAAAGAGAAATTCCAGGAGATTATAGAATGTTATTATCCCCTGTTTGAACAATTAAAGGAGAAAGTGCAGAAATATTATAAATAGAGTTTTGGAATTATGGAGGGCAACAGAAAATGAAAATATCAATTCTTTATGTGAGTCAGAGCGGGAATACAGAGTGTGCGGCAGAATATATTGCAGACGGAATCATGGCGAGTTTTCCATTCATTGAGGTGAAGTTAATGTCCATTCGGGATCAGGAGGTCGACCTTGATTTTTTACAACAAAGTGAAGCGGTGATTTTTGGTGCACCTGTGTATTGTGCAGGAATAAGCTGGGAATTGAAGCAATGGTTTGATTCTCATGTGCGGCTGGATTTAAGCGGAAAAATCGGTGCTGCCTTTGTAACTGCACAGTCGCCCATAGGAGGAGTAGATACTGCGATTATGGATATTGTGAGAAATATGCTGTTGAAGAGAATGCTGGTATTTTCAGGGGCAGGAGAAAAAACAGAAAACAGATTTCAGCTGGGAGCCATAGGCATTGCAAAAACTCTAGAGCAGGATGCTTCACAATTGGAATTGTTTGGCGAGCACGTTGCCAAGATGGCGGTGCGAATGGCGGTCAGATAAAAATAACAAAAAAATTAGCACTCACCTCTTGACAGTGCTAATAATAAGTGTTATATTTGCCCTAGAACAAGAGAAAAAGCACACCCGAACAATTTTATCGGGATTAGAATAACCAAAATGGAGGGATACTATGAACATCAGTAAATTTACTCAGAAGTCACTGCAGGCCGTCCAGGATTTGGAAAAAACAGCATATGAGTTTGGCAATCAGGAGGTGGAGCAGGAGCATCTGCTTTATAACCTGTTAAAACAGGAGGACAGCCTGATTTTAAAGCTCATTGAAAAAATGGAAATCCAAAAAGAACATTTCATGGGCAATGTGGAGCAGGCATTAAATGCCAGAACCAAGGTGTCCGGAGGACAGCCATATATTGGACAATACTTAAACAAAGCACTAGTAAGTGCTGAGGATGAAGCCAGAGTTATGGGGGATGAATACGTCTCAGTCGAGCATTTATTCCTGTCACTTTTAGCAAATCCAAGCCCGTCTATGAAGAAAATCTGGCAGGAGTATGGCATTACAAAAGAGCGTTTTCTCCAGGCACTTAGCACGGTCAGAGGCAACCAGAGAGTCACCACGGACAATCCGGAAGTGACCTATGATACCTTAAATAAATATGGTCAGGATTTGGTGGAAAAGGCCAGAGAACAGAAGCTGGATCCGGTCATTGGAAGAGACGGAGAAATCAGGAATGTCATCCGGATTCTTTCCAGAAAGACCAAAAATAATCCGGTTCTCATTGGTGAACCAGGTGTAGGTAAAACAGCAGCCGTAGAGGGTCTGGCTCAGCGTATTGTACAGGGTGATGTGCCGGAAGGACTAAAGGATAAGAAGATTTTTGCCCTGGATATGGGAGCTTTGGTGGCTGGTGCCAAATACAGAGGTGAATTTGAGGAACGTCTGAAAGCTGTTCTGGAAGAAGTAAGAAAAAGCGAAGGACAGATTATTCTTTTCATCGATGAACTGCATTTGATTGTAGGTGCAGGTAAGACAGACGGTGCCATGGATGCCGGAAATATGTTAAAGCCTATGCTTGCAAGAGGAGAGCTGCACTGTATCGGTGCAACCACCTTGGATGAATACAGAAAGTACATTGAAAAGGATGCTGCCCTGGAGCGTAGATTCCAGCCGGTTCTGGTAGATGAGCCTACCGTAGAAGATACCATTTCTATTTTAAGAGGATTAAAAGAACGCTATGAAGTATTCCATGGTGTTAAGATTACAGACAGTGCCCTGGTAGCAGCAGCGACCTTGTCTGACCGTTATATTTCCGACCGTTTTCTGCCAGATAAGGCCATTGACCTGGTGGATGAAGCCTGTGCACTGATTAAGACAGAGCTGGACTCCATGCCTACAGAGCTGGATGAAATGCGTAGAAAAATCATGCAGATGGAGATTGAGGAGGCGGCTTTAAAGAAAGAAAATGACCGTTTAAGCCAGGACAGACTCATTGATTTACAGAAGGAAATGGCAGAACTTCGCGATGAATTTAACACCCAGAAAGCACAGTGGGATAATGAAAAAAATTCCGTAGAACGTCTTCAGAAACTGAGAGAACAGATAGAAGATATGAATAACCGCATCCAGAAGGCACAGAGAGAGTATGACCTGAATGAAGCTGCAAAACTTCAGTATGGAGAGCTTCCATTGCTTCAGAAACAACTGGCAGCAGAGGAAGAAAAAGTGAAAAATCAGGATTTATCTCTGGTGCATGAGAGTGTGACAGATGAAGAGATTGCCAGAATCATTTCTCGCTGGACCGGTATTCCGGTAGCGAAATTGACGGAAGGTGAGAGAAGCAAGATTCTGAATCTGGAATCAGAGCTGCACAAACGTGTGATTGGTCAGGATGAAGGTGTGACCAAGGTGACAGATGCCATTATCCGTTCCAAAGCTGGTATTAAAGACCCTACAAAACCAATCGGTTCTTTCTTGTTCTTGGGTCCAACCGGTGTAGGTAAGACAGAATTAGCCAAGACACTGGCAGCTACTTTGTTCGATGATGAACAGAACATGGTGCGTATTGACATGAGTGAATACATGGAGAAATATTCGGTATCCAGACTCATCGGAGCGCCTCCGGGATATGTAGGATACGAAGAAGGCGGACAGCTTACTGAGGCAGTGCGGAGAAAACCATATTCTGTGGTTCTTTTTGATGAAATTGAAAAAGCCCATCCGGATGTGTTTAATGTACTGCTACAGGTACTGGATGATGGCCGCATCACAGACTCTCAGGGACGTACTGTGGACTTTAAAAATACCATTTTGATTATGACGTCAAATATTGGATCCACGTATCTGTTAGACGGTATTGAGGAAAACGGTGATATTAAACAGGAAGCAAGAGATCTGGTAGACAGAGATTTGAGAGGACATTTCCGCCCAGAATTTCTTAACAGGCTGGATGAGATTATCATGTTTAAGCCGCTGACCAAGGATAATATCGGAGGTATTGTGGAACTGCTTCTGGATGATCTGAACAGAAGATTAAAGGATCAGGAGCTTTCCCTGGCATTGACAAAAGCAGCAAAGGATTATATTATAGAAGGCGGTTATGATCCGGTTTACGGTGCCCGCCCACTGAAACGGTATGTTCAGAAATATGTGGAAACCCTCACTGCAAAATTGATTTTGTCAGGTGATATCAGAGCCAATGACCGGATTGTCATAGATGTTGAAAATGGTGAACTGACTGCACATACGGAGGCTGTGCAGGAGGTTCTGTAATCAAAAAGGAGTATGGAGAATGCCAAAGGATCCGGTTATGTTATTGAGTTATGTAAACACTCAGTTGAGAGATTTCTATTCTTCCCTTTCTGCTATGTGCGAGGATAAGCAGTGCAGCGTGGAAGAAATCACTGCGAAGCTGGCAGGAATCGATTATGAGTACGATGCCGCCAGAAACCAGTTTGTATAAAAAGATATAAAGAGAGACAGCTTTTCCGGCAAGTGTGGGAACTTTCCGGGGAGGCTGTTTTTGTTTTGCCAGAAATCCTATGATGCTTGCAGGAGGCCACAAAATACTGATATAATAGCGTTAGAACTTATTATTCGTTGCACCAGGAAAGGAAACAGACACGGACATGAAAAAAATAGCAGTGGTAGAAGATGATAACAGTCTGAGGACTGCTCTGGCAGGTGTCTTAGAAGAAAATGGATACAGCCCATGCCTGATTTTAGATTTTATCAATGCGGATCAGGAAATTTTAGCAGCACAGGCGGATCTGGTGCTGCTGGATATTATTTTGCCGGGAACCAGCGGACAGGAAATCTTGAGAAATTTAAGGAAAAATTCCCAGATTCCAGTGATTATGCTTACCAGTAAAACAGGAGAGATGGATGAAATCCTTGCCATGAGTTATGGGGCTGATGACTATGTGACAAAACCATATAATCCCACATTGTTACTTCTGAAAATAGAGGCCATTTTCCGCAGAATGACACCGGATCAGACAGATACAGAGCTGGAATACAAGGGAATGCGTGTGGATCTGCTCCGCAGTACCATGAAGTATAAAGAACAGGAAACGGTGCTTTCCAAAAATGAAATTACGATTTTATACTATCTAATGAAAAATCAGGGGAAAATCGTATCCAGGGATGAATTAATGGATTATCTATGGGATTGTAATGATTTTGTAGACGACAATACGCTGACAGTGAATATCAACCGCCTGAGAAAACGGCTGGAGGAAGCGGGACTTCCGGGTGTGATTGAGACGAGAAGAAGGCAGGGATATCTTTTAGTATGAGTGGAAAAAAATATCTGAAAGACCACGGGATGGCTCTGGTCATATGGGGATTAGAGGCGCTGATTCTGGAAAGTATTTTGTGGATGTTTCATGTGAGAATTCCGGTACAGATTTTCGCTTTTTCCGTACAGTTTCTGGCAATCTTTTTGATTTTTTACTGGGATTTTTCCAGAAAAAAAGAGTTCTATTGTGAGATGGAAGAGAAATTAAATACCCTGGAAGAAAAGTATCTGTTAATGGAAATGCTGAGGCAGCCGGAATTTCTGGAAGGAAAATTGTTTTATGAAACTATGGTACAGATGGAGAAGTCCATGAACGATGAAATTTATGGGCAGATACGGAAAAATAATGAATTTAAGCAATACATTGAGACCTGGGTGCATGAAATTAAATTGCCCATTGCAAGTATGCGTCTGCTTTTAAAGGATTATCGGGGCGGTTCTGCAAGAACCTTGAAGGAACAGCTTGCCAGGACAGAGAGTTATGTGGAACAGGTTCTGTATTATTTAAGAAGCCAGGTTCCGGAGAAGGATTATGTAATCCAGGAGTATTCTCTTAGAACCGTTACAGACCATGTGATTGGGGAAAATAAGGATAGTTTTATTGGAAATCATGTGAGAATCAGGCAGGAAACAGAAGACGTTTGTGTGCTTACAGACGAAAAGTGGCTGAGTTTTATGGTAGGACAGATTTTGAACAATGCTGTGAAATACAGGCAGGAGGAGGCTCCCAAGATTCATCTGTGGAGTGAGGAAAAACAGGGAATCACATCTCTTCATATAAGGGATAACGGAAGAGGAATCGCACCGGAAGATTTACCCAGAGTATTTGAAAAATCCTTTACCGGAAAGAACGGAAGAACCGGACAGGCATCCACAGGAATCGGCCTGTATCTGTGCAAGAAGCTGTCACAGAGACTGGGGCACAGACTGGAAATAGAATCAGAAGAGGGATGCTATACAGAAGTGATTCTTTCCTTTGAACAGGATGCACATATGACTTTTTAACCTTACAGCAATGTAAGGTTATTTTATGCAAACTTATGGATAGGGCAAGGTTTCTCTCTTATAATGAACTCAGAAACAAAAAATATTGCAAAGAAAGTGAGGAAATATATCGGTTATGGAGAAACTGTTAGAAATCCAGAATCTTATGAAATTTTATGGCAATAAATCAAGCCTTACCAAAGCAGTCAATGATATTAGCTTTACCGTAGAGAAAGGGGAATTTACAGCAATTATGGGAGCCAGTGGTTCCGGAAAAACCACTCTTTTAAACTGTATTTCCACTATTGACCGGGTGACCAGCGGCCATATTCTGGTGGAGGGGAAGGATATTACAAAGCTAAAAGGGAGCGCTTTGATGAAATTCCGCAGAGAAAAGCTGGGATTTATTTTCCAGGATTTTCATTTACTGGATACATTAAATGCCTTTGACAACATTGCCCTGGCATTGCAGATTCAGAACGAAAAACCAGAAAAAATACAGAAAAGAGTAAGAGAAGTGGCTCAGAAATTAGATATCACAGAGGTGCTGAAAAAGTATCCTTATGAAATGTCAGGAGGGCAGAAACAACGTGTGGCCTGTGCCAGAGCCATGATTACAGACCCGTCTTTTATCCTGGCAGATGAGCCTACCGGAGCATTAGATTCCCACAGTGCAGGTGTCCTTCTTGGAAGTCTTCAGTATATGAATCAGGATTTGGATGCTACGATTCTAATGGTGACACATGATGCGTTTTCTGCCAGTTATGCAGGTAGAGTTCTGTTTATGAAAGATGGGAAACTCTTCCACGAACTGCAAAAAGGCAGAGCCAGCCGAAAAGAATTTTTTGAGGAAATCATTCACGTGGTATCTCTTCTGGGAGGTGATCTGAATCATGTTATTTAGTCTTTCTGTGAAGAATTTCAAGAAAAGTATCCGGGATTATTCCATTTACTTTTTTACCATGATTCTTGGTATTGCAGTTTTCTATATTTTCAATGCCATTGAGACCCAGACAGCTATGATGGAAGTGACAAAAATCAAAGCAGCAATCATTGATATGATGAATGGCGTGATGGACGGTGTCAGTATTTTTGTTTCTTTTATCCTTGGGTATCTGATTGTTTATGCCAGCCGTTTTATGCTGAAGAAACGGAAGATGGAATTCGGTGTGTATATGACCCTTGGCATGAGCAGAGTGAAGATTGCAGGAATTTTGTGGATGGAATCCATTTGGATGGGAGTGATTTCTCTGGTGGCAGGACTCCTTGTGGGTACGGGGATTTCTCAGTTTATGTCACTGATGGTTTCTCATCTGTTTCAGGCAGATGTGTCCAGATTTGTGTTTGTGATTTCCTGGAAAGCAGTGGTGAAATCTATCCTGTATTTTCTAATTATCTATACTGTGGTAATGGTATTGAATACCATTGCTATTAGCCGTACAAAACTCATTGATTTTATGACAGCAGGACGGAAAAAAGAAAAAAATCCACTGAAAAATCCTGTGGTCTCTGTGGTGATTTTTCTTCTGGCATGGGGGATTCTGGGATATGCTTATTACAATGTAACCGCAGGATCAGAGAATCTGGAATCAGAGTTTCAGGTACTGGCACAGGTGCTTCTTGGTATTGTTGGAACTATACTTGTATTCTGGTCTTTTGCCGGATTTTTCATGTGGATTCTTGGAAAAATGCCAAAGATTTATTATAAGAAAATTAATTCCTTTGTATTTGGAGAACTGTCCAATAAGTTAAATTCTACGGTGATTTCCTGTAGTGTCATCTGCCTTCTCATGTTTATGACTATCTGTATCTTGTTTTCAGCTTTTGCCAGAAAAGATTTCAAAGAAGCAGAAGCAAAAAAGCTGGCTCCTGTGGATATTTCCATGGTGAAAGACTTAGGAGATGGAAAAACCATAGAAGAAATCATGGAAGAAAAGGATATTTCAGGGAAAGATTTTCAGGATACCTTAAACCTTACTACTTATGAGCTTCCAGAGGTAACAAAGGGAAATATTGTAGGGGATGCTGTAGATAGAGAAAGATTTGGAGAGGCATATCTGAACCAGCAAATAGAATTACTTTCGGTAAGCACCTATAACCAGGCAGCAGAGAAATATCATCTTCCTACCTATGAATTAGAAGAAAATCAGTATCTTGTCATTGCAGATATGGAAGGTGCGGTGGGTATTTTCAATATGGGATTGAAAGAAAATCCAGAGCTTACCATAAAAGGAAAAACCTATTATCCAAAAGAAAAAACATGTCAGGATGGATTCCTGATGATGAATTATGACCCACAAAATATGGGCTTTATCCTGGTTCCGGATTCTGTGAAATTTACAGAAGCAGAACAGAAAAAGAATTATTTCATTGCTGATTATGCAAAGGACACCAAGGCTTTCCGGGAAGAAATGGACGAAGAATTTTTTGAACGGCTAAACGGAGAAAAAAGCGATGAGTTTTCTGTGTACTTCACTACTCAGTCCTCTGTGTATGATGACAGTATCGGCAGCAGTGCCATGTATATTTTCCTGGGATTGTATCTTGGTATTTGCTTCCTGATTTCCGGTTCTGCGGTATTATCCTTAAAGATGTTATCTGATGCAGCGGACAGCAAAGAGAAGTATCGGATTCTTCAAAAACTGGGATGCGATCAAAAACAAATCTGCCGCGGGCTTCGGAAACAAAACGGTATGGTATTTCTTTTACCTGTGATCCTGGCTGCCGTTCATTCTGTCTTTGGCATTCAGGTGTGCATGGAGATGCTGTCTATTTATGAAACAAAGGGAACTGCACCGGCACTGGTTCTTACCATGATACTTATAGGAATGATTTACGGAGGGTATTATCTGGTGTCACAGTTTGGATGTGAGAAGATTGTGAGAGAGTAGGAAAAGTGTGGGGATGAGATGAATTGTTTATTCATCCCATCCTTCGTAAAACCGTACATTCACACAGATAGTCCGCACAATATCTCCTTCCTCTAAATCCATATCTCCTTCATCGGATACAGTTGGAAGTTCGCAGTCTTCTTCAGACAACTCCAGGCTCAGCCAGTTGTATGCAGCCTCGTTGGCATTGTCAATAGCTTCGTCTAAGGTATCGCCTTCTGCATAGCAGCATTCCAGGTCTGGAAAGTGTGCTTTATATTTACCGGATTCTGTTTTGCGGAAAACCGCAGGATATAAAAATTTCATGGAAAAATCCTCCTTATTTTCTTTCAGATATGTTAAAGTATATAACAAAAGCAAAATAGGGACAAGTAGTAGATTTCTATTACGGATTTTCCAGAAAGCAAGGTTTTGGCAATAAAAAAAGTAGTTCTTTATACTACTGAGAAAAAGAAATTGGAGGATAAGAAATGAACTATGATTTTACTTCCATCATCGACAGAAGAGGATGGGATGCGATTGCTGTAGACTCTGTCTACAATGACTCAGATTTTGGACCGGATGCACCGAAAGAAGGATTTGACGTAATTCCTATGTGGGTAGCAGATATGAATTTTCCGGCCCTTCCTACGATTCAGGAGGCCATTCATCTGAGGGTAGATCATCCCGCATACGGATATTTCAGTCCAAGAAAAGAATATACAAACAGTATTATTTCATGGCAGGAGCAAAGAAATGGTGTTACTGGGTTAAAAGCAGAACATATTGGTTATGAGAACGGTGTACTGGGCGGTGTACTCAGTGTATTAGGTGTCATTTGTTCAAAAGGTGACAATGTACTGGTACATGCACCGACATATATCGGATTTACTTCTTCTCTGGAAAACAACGGTTATCATATCGTGCATTCACATCTTGTGAAAGATGAAGAGAATATTTGGCGTATGGATTTTGAAGATATGGAGAAAAAAATCAAGGAAAACCATATCCATGCGGCTATTTTCTGCTCTCCACACAATCCGTGCGGCCGCGTATGGGAACGCTGGGAAATCGAGAAAGCCATGGAGATTTACAAGAAATATGATGTGTTTGTTGTCTCTGATGAAATTTGGTCTGACCTTATTATGCCGGGATATCAGCATATTCCAACCCAGTCTGTTTCAGAAGATGCAAAAAGCCGTACTGCAGCCATGTATGCACCTTCTAAGACCTTTAATCTGGCAGGGCTGGTAGGTTCCTATCATATTATTTATAATTCATGGCTTCGTGAGAGGGTAGAAAAGGAGTCTTCTCTCAGCCACTATAATGAAATGAATGTACTTTCTATGTATGCACTTATGGGAGCGTACAGAGAAGAAGGGCATGTATGGGTAGACGAACTATGCCAGGTATTAAATGGGAACATAGAGTATGCCTGTGATTTTATCAAAGAACATTTTCCAGAGGTAGAAGTGGCAAGGCCCCAGGGAACTTATATGCTGTTTCTTGATTGCAGTAGATGGTGTGAAACATACGGAAAAACCCTGGATGAAGTGCTGAAAGCAGGATGGGATGTGGGAGTTGCATGGCAGGATGGAAGACCGTTCCATGGCTGCTGCCATATTCGTATGAATCTTGCACTGCCACTGACAAGAGTACAGGAAGCCTTTGCCCGTTTGAAAACCTATGTATTTACCATAGAAAAATAGGCAAACAAGTTACTTTTTATTTTGTTTATGAGTCCTGCGGTATTCTGTGGGGGATACGCCTTCTAACTTGCGGAATGCCTGGGAAAAATAGCTGCTGGAAGAAAACCCCAGGGTGTGTGCGATATAGGAAAGAGAAAAGTCGGTAGTAGTTAAAAGCTGCCGGCTTTCTTCTATTCTGCGCATAGCTAGGTAGCTAATAGGTGAAATTCCATATTCTTTACTAAAAATATGAACTACATGATATTTACTTACATGAGCAATCTGAGCCAGATGTTCTAAGGTGATTTCTTCCTTATAATGGTTATCAATATAGCGTCGAACCAGAGCACAGATATGGCTGGAGCGTCGGTTTAAAGGAATCAAGGCAGCCGAAAATTTTGTTTGCCGCATGAGCTGGATAACCAGGATATCCAGGAAATCCTGGCAGACCATTTCATAGCCGGCAGGTTTTGTTTCGATTTCTCTTTGCATAGTACGGAGATAGAAAAGAAGGTCCTCCATATGATTCTGGAAGTGAACCACACAAAAACGATCATCCTGCTCATTTTGAAGGAAGAGCTGCAGGTTTTCCACGCCAAGGACAATATATTCCAGAGGCTGGGCATTCAGACTGGTTTCTGTATGTTCTACATTGGGATTAATAACGAATAAATCACCTACATGTACAGGATAAAGTTCATTTTCTATGGAAAACTGGCCGCTTCCGCCAATTACGAAAAAAAGTTCTGTGAAGTCATGAGTATGGGGAAGACTGTGCCAATCGCCTCCATATTTTGCAGTGCTTAAATAAAGCAGGCGGGCATCACTGTGGATAACACGGTTTTTTTCTTGTATTAGGGTATAACGGTTACAGCTCATGGTAAATTCTCCTTTTAGAATAGATTTTATATAAATTGTTGTTTTGTGTCATATTTTGCTGCTTTTTCACTATAACACAAATAAGAAAAGAAGGGAATATAAAAAGGAACCCCTGTGTAGAGGGAATTTTTTATAAGAATCAGAAGAAGCTTTACAGGATTAGAAAAGAGAGGGAGAGGAAAATTCTGTATAAAAACCACAGGATATTTAAGAATACATAGAAAAAACGGGTAAAATACATAAAAACAGCAAGATATATAAAATAAAGCACAAGAATCGAGTAGAAGAATTTGAGAAAAAAGGTATACTAGAAATATCAAGACTGTTGTGCATTTGTACAACTTGGAAAACCAAAACCGCTTATTAAAGGAGGGTATTATTTATGAAACTGAAGAAGTTACTTGCAGTTATGCTTGCCGGAACAATGCTGTTAGGCAGTATGGCAGGATGTGGACAGAAAGCAGAATCAGAAGACAAAGGAGATGCTAAGACAGAAGGAAACGCTGACGAAGGAAAAGATTCTGAAGGAAAAACAATTTCCGTAGCAGCTATTGAAACAGCGTATGGTTCTGAAATGTGGACAAAGGTAGCAGAAGCATTTACAGAAGAAACAGGAATCAACGTAGAATTAACAACAGATAAAAAATTAGAGGATGTTATTGGACCATCTATGCAGGGTGGAGAATATCCAGATGTTGTTCATTTGGCTACAGGACGTGAGGCAGCTCTTACAGAACAGTTTATTAAAGATAACTTGATTGCAGATATTACTGATGTGCTGGATATGACAGTACCGGGTGAAGAGGCAAAGGTTTCTGAAAAAATTGCAGGTGGATTTACCGATACTTCTCTGACAAATCCATATGGAGATGGTAAAACTTACCTGGCTCCAATGTTCTATTCTCCATGCGGACTGTTCTATAATGCAGGCCTGTTTGAAGAAAAAGGCTGGACAGTTCCAAAGACATGGGATGAAATGTGGGAACTTGGCGAGAAGGCAAAAGCAGAAGGTATTTCCTTATTTACATATCCTACAACAGGTTACTTTGATGCATTTTTCTATGCATTAATGTATTCTGCAGGCGGTCCGGAATTCTTCGATAAAGCAACTCATTATGAAGAAGGAATCTGGGATACAGAAGAAGCTAAAACATGTTTTGACATTGTAACAAAACTTGCATCATATACAAACCCAATTACACCGGCACAGGCAAATGATCAGGACTTTACTCAGAATCAGCAGTTAGTTCTGGATAATAAAGCACTCTTTATGCCAAATGGTACTTGGATTGTAGGAGAAATGGCAGAAGCTCCAAGAGCTGAAGGCTTTAAATGGGGTATGACAGCTCTTCCAGCAGTGAAAGATGGCGGAGATCAGTACAGCTACACATGGTTTGAACAGTGCTGGGTTCCATCTGGTGCAGAAAACCAGGATGAAGCAAAACAGTTTATTTCCTTCCTGTATAGTGATAAAGCATGCGAAATCTTTGCAAAAGCTGGCGCTATTCAGCCTGTACTTAATATTGCAGAAAAACTGGAAGGCGATAACGTAATGTTCTACTCTATCTATGACAATGGAGCAAAAGCTGCTATGGGTAACTTTGCACCGTTTGAAGCAACTGCAGGTCTTGATGTACGTCAGAATTTCTTTGACCCTGTAAACTCTCTGGTTGAAGGCTCTATTACAGAAGACGACTGGGTGAAAGGAGTGAAAGAAGCAAGTGACCAGATGAGAGGGAAGCTGAAATAATTCACCTAAACAGTTACTTATAAGTAGACTGCTTTTGGGGCAGCAGGTGTCTGCTGCCCCTTCTTTGTTGCTATAAGAGAAAGGAATTGTGATTTTATGAGAAAAAATAAAGACCGAAGCGTCTTCTTGTTCTTATGCGTTGCTCCGGCAGTAATTCTCTTTTTTATCTTTATGATTGTGCCTACGATAAATGTTTTTCGCATGTCATTGTATGAAAGAGGCGCTTATTCTCCTACAGAGACTTTTGTAGGTCTGGATAACTTTAAACAGCTGTTTGCGGATTCTAATTTTATTCGCTCTATGCAGAACACTATTTTGTTAATTATTGTTGTAACCATTGTAACATTTGGATTTGCTTTAGTTTTTGCAGCAATTCTTACCAGAGAGAAAATCAAAGGGCAGAACTTTTTCAGGGTTATTTTTTATATCCCTAATATTCTTTCTATTGTTGTTATTTCAGGTATTTTCTCTGCTATTTATAAACCAGAAAACGGAATGTTGAACAGTATTATCGGGCTTTTTAGGGATATGACCAATCCTGTTTTGTGGAAAGGTGAGAAACTGGTTATGGTCAGCATTATCATTGCCATGGTGTGGCAGGCAATTGGCTACTATATGGTTATGTATATGGCATCAATGGCCAGTGTACCCATGAGTTTATATGAAAGTGCCAGCCTGGATGGGGCAGGACGTATGACACAGTTTTTCCAGATTACACTGCCGCTTATTTGGACAAATATCCGTACAACACTGACATTTTTCATTATTTCTACTATCAATATGGCATTCCTGTTTGTAAAAGCCATGACTTCTGGTGGTCCAAATGGTGCGTCAGAAGTTGCCCTGAGCTATATGTATGGACAGAAAGATGCTGGATTATATGGTTATAGTATGGCTATTGGAGTAGTAATCTTTGTCTTTTCCTTTGCACTGTCTGCACTGGTAAATAAGGCAACAGAACGTGAACCATTGGAATTCTAGAAAGGAGAGCAAAAGATGAATCAAGGAAATGAAACTCATACAGCTACCTTAGGTCAGAAGCTGTATAAGGTCTTTATATATTTTGTGCTGGCTCTGCTTGCTGTGGTTATTATTGTACCCGTTGCCTGGGTGTTTATGGCATCCATTAAACAGAACAGTGAGTTTTATGGAAATCCATGGGCATTGCCAAAAGGCGTTTTCTTGCAGAACTTTATAGATGCCTGGAGTGGTGCAAAGATGGGTGAGTATATGATTAACTCCGTCTTTGTAACCGCATTAGCACTGGTAATTCTTTTGGTGGTTGCATTACCAGCAGCATACTGTCTGGCACGTATGAAATTTAGAGGCAGAAAATTCTTAAACGTTGCATTTATGGCTGGTTTATTTATTAATGTAAACTATATCGTAGTACCAATTTTCTTGATGCTTCGTGATGGAGATAACTGGTTTAAATCATTGCTGGGAAGAACCTTTTTACTGAACAATCTGTTTGTATTGGCAATTGTATATGCTGCTACGGCGCTTCCTTTTACAATTTATCTGTTAAGTGGCTATTTTGCAACACTGGCACACGATTATGAAGAAGCCGCCTATATAGATGGAGCAGGTTATACAACCACCATGGTGAAGATTATCTTCCCTATGGCAAAGCCTTCTATTATTACCATTATTTTGTTTAATTTCCTCTCCTTCTGGAATGAATATATTATTTCCATGACGTTGATGAATTCAGCAAAGGGAACAAGAACCTTGCCGGTTGGTCTTCTGAATCTGATGCAGGCACAGCAGTCTGCAGCTCAGTATGGAACCATGTATGCAGGTCTTGTATTGGTAATGCTGCCTACACTGATTCTCTATATTTGTGTACAGAAACAATTGACCCAGGGTATGACTGTGGGCGGACTGAAAGGATAAGGTGATGAGAATGAAATTCTGGAAAGAACATGCTACACTTCGTATGGCGCTCTTAATCATTTTGTTTGTACTGTCACTGTTTCTGGTTATTGCGGGATGGAAGATGACAGGACAGCTGAAAGGACTTGGAATGATGGTGCTTGGAACAGGAACTTTATTAATTGCCCTGGCTATCTACAATGCACCGTTTAAAGATGCAAAATAAATACTGGAGAAAGAGGTTGTCGTTATATACAGATATGCGGCGGCCTCTTTTTTGATTGCAAGGCTTTGGCTTTCATGGTAGTATTATTTGGTACAGAAAGGATGTGCTGATATGAGTTCTTATGAGAGCTTTGCCAGAGTTTATGATTTGTTCATGGATAATATTCCCTATGAGCAATGGTGTGAATATCTCACCCAACTTTTAAAGGAATATGGAGCCACAGATGGTCTGGTGCTTGAGCTAGGGTGTGGAACTGGAAATATGACCAGACTTTTAGCAGATAAGGGATATGACATGATTGGTGTGGACAATGCCCCAGATATGCTGGAAATCGCCATGGAAAAGAAGGAAACAGAGGGACAGGATATATTATATCTTTTGCAGGATATGCGGGAATTTGAACTGTATGGAACCGTAAAAGCAGCGGTATCTCTTTGCGATAGTATGAATTACATTTTGGAAGAAGAGGAATTGTTGCAGGTGTTCAGACTGGTGAATAATTACCTGGATCCAGGCGGTATGTTTATCTTTGATTTAAATACAGAGTACAAATACAGAGAGATTTTAGGAGAACAGACCATAGCAGAAAATAGAGAGGATGCTAGTTTTATCTGGGATAACTATTATGATCAGGAAGAACAGATAAATGAGTATGATTTAGCGCTCTTTATTCCGGAAAAAATACAAGGAGAAACTTTGTATCGGAAGTATGAAGAAATTCATTATCAAAGGGCTTATGAAATAGAAACAGTAAAGGAACTGCTGGAACAAGCAGGAATGGAGTTTGTGGCAGTTTATGATGCTTTTACGCATAACACCCCAAATCCTTACAGTGAAAGGGTATATATCATAGCTAGGGAAAAGGGAAAAACATTAGAAAATAAGAATAAAAAGGAGAGTTAAGATGGGAGATTATATTGTTCGGGCAACAGCGGCAAATAGCCAGATTCGTGCCTTTGCAGCTACAACACGGGAGTTGGTAGAATATGCAAGAGCTGCACATAATACTAGCCCTGTAGCAACGGCAGCTCTAGGACGACTGCTCACTGCAGGTTCTATGATGGGAATTATGATGAAAGGTGACAAGGATCTTCTGACCCTGCAGATTCATGCCAGCGGTCCATTAAATGGCATGACAGTAACTGCGGACGCAAAAGGAAATGTAAAGGGCTATGTAGGAAATCCCAATGTTGTGATTCATGCCAATGAAAAAGGCAAATTAGATGTAGCAGGGGCTGTGGGCATTGGATTTATGAATGTGATTAAAGATATGGGGTTAAAGGAACCGTATCTGGGTCAAACAGAGCTGCGAACCAGTGAAATTGCAGAAGATTTGACTTATTATTTTGCTACTAGCGAACAGGTACCATCTTCCGTAGGATTAGGAGTTCTTATGGAAAAAGATAATACAGTGAAGCAAGCTGGAGGCTTTATTTTGCAGTTAATGCCTTTTACAGAGGAGGAGGTTATTAATCGCCTAGAAGATAATCTAAAACGTGTTACTTCTGTAACAGGAATGCTGGAAGAGGGAAAAACGCCGGAAGGAATTCTGGAGACTTTGTTAGAAGGATTTGATATTGAGATTAATGATCGGGTTCCAACACAGTTTCATTGCAATTGCAGCAAGGAACGTGTAGAAAAAGCTTTAATTAGCATTGGACGAAAAGAAATTCAGGAGATGATTGATGAAGGAAAAGAAATTGAAATGAACTGTCATTTCTGTAATAAAAATTATAAGTTTTCTGTAGAGGATTTGAAGAGAATCCTGAGGGAATGCAGAAGAAGATAGACGGATTGAAAGTCTTGGTAAAAGGCAGAAAGGTGTGGTGAAATATGAAAGACGGATTCATCAAAGCAGCAGCGGCAACACCAAGGATTCAGGTGGCGGATTGTGTAAATAATACCAGGGAAATCATTGAAAAAGCAAAGGAAATGAGCCAGGCAGGAGCCAGGATTTTAGTTTTTCCTGAACTTTGTGTTACAGGATATACTTGTGGAGATTTGTTTTGGCAGGAAAGACTTCTGGTATCTGCAAAAGAACAGCTTTTGAAAACAGCAGCGGCATTAAAAAATGTAGAGGGCCTTATTTTTATAGGGCTGCCGCTGGTGTTTGAAGGGAAACTTTATAATACAGCAGCAGTTTTAAACAGAGGGGAAATTTTGGGGATCGTGCCTAAAATCCATCTGCCTAATTATGGTGAATTTTATGAAGCACGGCACTTTACTTCTGGAAAAGGCGTGGAGGGAATTCTAAAGTTTGGTGATCAAGAAGTAAGATTTGGCAGCAATCTTCTCTTTACCTGTGAAGAAATGCCAGAACTTACTGTAGCAGTGGAAATTTGTGAAGATTTATGGGCTCCAAATCCTCCAAGTGTGAAGCATGCCATGGCAGGGGCAACCGTAATCGTGAACTTGTCTGCTAGTGATGAAACCGTTGGAAAGGCGGATTATCGCCGAGCATTAGTAAAGGGGCAGTCAGCAAGAATTCGATGTGGGTATGTATATGCCACAGCTGGAAATGGAGAATCTACGCAAGACTTAGTATTTGGAGGGCAGAATCTGATTTGTGAGGACGGAAGTATTCTGGCAGAAGCAGAAATGTTCCAGAACCAGACCATTTACGGAACTTTTGATATTCAGAAGCTTTGTGGGGAAAGACGGAGAATTTCTACTTGGAAGGGAGAGGCTTGCCAAGGATATACTAGGATTGCCTTTCATCTACCTAAGGAAGAAACTAGGATAGAAGGAGGAGTTACAGCCAATCCTTTTGTACCAGAGGAGATAAGCGAAAGAAAGAGTAGATGTGATGAAATTCTTACAATTCAGGCAATGGGGCTAGTAAAGCGTCTGGAACATACTCACAGCAAAGGGGCTGTTTTGGGTATTTCAGGCGGACTGGATTCGACTCTGGCACTTTTGGTAACAGCAAGAGCTTTTGATATCCTAGGATTGAATAGAAGTGGAATTATTGCTGTTACGATGCCTTGTTTTGGCACTACAGACCGAACTTATACCAATGCCTGCGAACTTACTAGAGGTTTGGGAGCCACGTTGATGGAAGTTGACATAAAGAAGGCTGTTCTTCAGCATTTTCAGGATATAGGACAAGATTTTAATAATCATGATGTAACTTTTGAAAATGCTCAGGCAAGAGAGAGAACGCAGGTGATTATGGACATTGCCAATCAAAAAGGCAGCATGGTAATTGGAACAGGAGATTTATCTGAACTGGCGCTTGGATGGGCAACCTATAATGGAGATCATATGTCTATGTATGGAGTAAATGGTTCAGTACCTAAAACTTTGGTGCGGCATCTTGTTCAGTATTATGCAGATACATGTGGGCAAGAGACAATTGCTAAGATTCTTCTAGATGTTCTAGATACACCGGTAAGTCCGGAACTACTTCCTCCAGAAGATGGTAAAATTTCACAGAAAACAGAGGATTTAGTTGGACCTTATGAGCTTCATGACTTCTTCCTATACTATATGTTAAGATTTCACTTTTCTCCAGGGAAGATCTACCGTATGGCAAAACTGGCTTTTACAGGACTTTATGAAGATGCGGTGATTTTAAAATGGCTGAAAAAGTTTTATTGGAGATTCTTTACCCAGCAATTTAAACGTTCTTGTCTTCCTGACGGTCCAAAAGTAGGCAGTGTGGCTGTTTCTCCAAGAGGGGATTTGCGGATGCCAAGTGATGCTTGTGTGCGTATCTGGATGGATGAAATTGAAAGTCTATCATAGAAGTACACGGAGGTGACAGTATGGTTGATATTTGTTTACAATTGATTATTTACAGCTTTTTAGGATGGTGCTGCGAGAGTATTTATTGTTCTCTTGGTCGGGGAGAATGGATTAACCGTGGATTTTTGACAGGACCTTTTTGTCCTATTTATGGGGTAGGAGCTGTGGTAACATTAACTCTTCTGAAACATCTTCCTAAGAGCGCAATGATTGTATTTTTAGGAGGAATGCTTATTACCTCTACTTTGGAATATTTTACAAGTTGGTTGATGGAAAAGCTTTTTAATGCCAGATGGTGGGACTATTCCAAACGTCCGTTTAATATAAAAGGAAGGGTATGTCTGTTGAATTCAACATTGTTTGGATTGCTTTGTTTATTCCTCATGTTTGATTTAAATCCACGAATTGAAAGGTTTTTAGCAATTTTTAGTCTGGATTTTAAATGGGGATTCTTGGCAGCCTTTTGCCTGTATTTTATAGCAGATTTAGCATTGGCTGTGAAGAGTGCTATGGGTATTAATGTCAGACTTCGTGTGCTTACAGAGCTTCGGGAAGAGTTGCAGGAGAAGTATCAGGAGTGGAGTGCAAAGCTGGAGTTTGCGCAGTTGGAAGAGAAAATTTTAAGTGCAGATATCAGAGAGGAATTGTTGGAAAAATTCCATAAAAAGCAAAAAGAAGTTGGATTTTTTGAACGTCGTCTTATGAAGTCTTTCCCAGAAATGGTAAATAAAAGTTATCCGGAACGTTTAGAAGAACTAAAAAGAAGTTTAAAGAAAAGAAAACAGGAGGAGGAAAAGTGAAGAAGTACGATTTTACGTCAGTGATTGATAGAAGGGGATGGGATGCCATTGCAGTGGATTCGGTGTATGAGGAGCCTGGTTTTGGACCAGATGCACCCAAAGAGGGGGTTGATGTAATTCCAATGTGGGTTGCAGATATGAATTTTAAAACTGTTCCAACCATACAAGAGGCTATGATTGGCAGGATTGAGCATCCTACTTATGGGTACTTTAATCCAAGAAAAGAATATATAGATGCAATTATTTCTTGGCATGAAAAGAGAAATGGAGTTACAGGAATTTTGCCAGAACACATTGGTTATGAAAATGGTGTGTTAGGTGGTGTACTGAGCGTGTTAAATGTCCTTTGTTCTAAAGGAGATAAGGTACTTTTACATTCCCCTACCTATATTGGGTTTACATCTTCTTTAGAGAACAGTGGTTACAAAATTATCCACTCTCCGCTGGTTTTAGATGAAAATCAGGTGTGGCGTATGGACTTTGAAGATATGGAAAAGAAGATAAAAGAAAATCATATTCATGCTGCTGTTTTTTGCTCTCCTCATAATCCATGTGGGCGTGTTTGGGAACGCTGGGAAATTGAAAAAGCTATGGAAATTTATAAAAAGTATGATGTATTTGTTGTTTCAGATGAAATCTGGTCAGATTTAATTTTAGAAGGAAAACATATACCGACCCAATCTATTTCAGAGGATGCCAGAAATCGTACAGCTGCTATGTATGCCCCTTCCAAAACATTTAACTTGGCAGGTCTGGTAGGTTCTTATCATATTATTTATAATTCATGGCTTCGTGACAGAGTACAAAAAGAGTCTTCACTTAGCCATTATAATAATATGAATGTGCTGTCCATGTATGCTCTTATTGGGGCATATAAAAAAGAAGGGCATGAATGGGTAGATGAGCTTTGCCAGGTACTAAAAGAGAATAGAGACTTTGCATGTGCCTATATTCAGGAACATTTTGAAGGAGTAGAAGTCTCAAAACCTCAGGGAACATATATGCTGTTTTTAGATTGCCAGAAGTGGTGTGAAAAACATGGAAAAACCATGGATGAACTGATAAAAGCCGGTTGGGATGTAGGTGTGGCATGGCAGGATGGAAGAGCCTTTCATGGTCCGAGCCATATCCGCATGAATTTAGCGTTGCCGTTATCCAGAGTAAAAGAAGCTTTTGAACGATTGAATCAGTACGTATTCTAAAAAGAGCAAAAAAATAGCATCTGAGAGGGAACTACATAGAGATTCTCTATCAGATGCTATTTTAGTAGATACGTTTATTCCTCGTATCCTTTTGGGTTTTGGGACTGCCATCTCCAGGAGTCTTCGCACATTTCTTTAATACCAAATTCTGCCTTCCAGCCTAATTCTTTTTCCGCTTTTTCAGCGCTGGCGTAGCAGGTGGCAATGTCACCTGGACGACGTGGTTTGATAACATAAGGAACTTTTACACCAGTGGCAGCTTCAAAGTTTTTCACAATATCTAGGACACTGTAGCCATTTCCAGTACCAAGATTATAAATGTTTAATCCTGCTTTTTCTTCAATTTTTTTCAGAGCTTTTACATGTCCTTTTGCCAAATCTACAACATGGATATAGTCTCTTACACCAGTCCCGTCTGGAGTATTATAGTCATCTCCAAATACACCTAATTCTTTTAATTTTCCAACAGCAACCTGTGTGATATATGGCATAAGATTGTTTGGAATACCGTTTGGATTTTCTCCAATAGTGCCGCTTTTGTGAGCACCGATTGGGTTGAAATATCTTAAAAGAACAACATTCCATTCAGGGTCTGCCTTCTGAATATCTGCAAGAATTTGTTCTAACATAGACTTGGTCCACCCATATGGATTGGTACACTGACCTTTTGGACAGTCTTCTGTGATTGGAACAAAAGCGGGGTCTCCATAAACTGTAGCAGAAGAAGAAAAAATGATATTTTTTACATTGTGTTTTCTCATAACATCCACCAGAGTCAGAGTTCCGGCAATGTTGTTTTCATAGTATTCCCAGGGCTTTGCAACAGATTCACCCACTGCTTTTAATCCAGCAAAATGAATGCAGGAATCAATGGATTCTTTATCAAAAATTGCATTTAAAGCATCGCGATCCAGGATATCAGCTTTGTAAAAAGGAACAGATTTTCCTGTGATTTTTTCTACTCGCTCTAATGATTTCTGGCTGGAATTGGAAAGGTTATCTAGTACCACTACATCATAACCTGCATTTTGGAGTTCAATGACAGTGTGACTTCCAATATAACCTGCACCACCTGTTACTAAAATTGCCATAGTTAATACCTCCTATTTTGAAAAGCCATATTTTTTCACAATGGCATTCATGGTTTCGAGTTTTGTTTCCATGTCTTTAACTAGCGTGAACTGGGTTCTGGCACGGTCTAAGTTGTGTCCGTCTCTATGAATTTTAAAATAATGATCCCCTTCCAGATAGTCAGTAAGGAAGCGCATTCCACATTCATAAGTCATAGTCATGGCACCAATAGGCAGCATTTCTAGTTCTGTATCCGTAAGACTTCCTTGGCATCCTTCGATAAATCCCTTTGTATATAATTCAAATAATTCCATACTGCAGGAAACTTTGGATAAATCTTTTTCGTCTTCTTCAGCCGTGCTGGCACCGAAACGGATAGAATCACCAAAATCATTGACTGCAAGACCGGGCATAACTGTGTCCAGGTCAATGACACAGATCGCTTTTCGGGTTTCATCATCAATCATAATATTGTTTAATTTGGTATCGTTGTGGGTAACTCGAAGAGGAAGTTTTCCTTCTGCCTGCATATCACACAAAGTATGAGCCAAAGCTTCTCTGTCAAGCACAAATTGAATCTCCTCCTGAACATCTTTTGCACGCCCCATCACGTCTTCTTCTACGGCTTTTTTAAATTTAGCAAAACGGTCTATAGTATTGTGGAAGTTTACAATAGTTTCATGGAGTGTTTGGGCAGGATAATCAGCAAGCAATCCTTGAAAATGTCCAAAAGCAACAGCGCTTTGATAGAAGTCTTCTTTGTTCTGTACCAGGTCATAGGTAGCTGCACCTTCAATGAAAATATAAGCTCTCCAATAGTTGCCAGTTTGGTCTACAAAGAAATTGTTCCCTTCTTTTGTTGGAACAAGATTCAAGGTTTCTCTTTCTGGATTTCCTCCTTTTTCCAGGATTTTTTTTCGGAGCCACTTGGTAACACCTGTAACGTTTTCCATTAATTCTTCTGGGTTTAAGAAAATGGTTTTATTCATTCTCTGTAAAATATATCTTCTTGGTATTCCATTTTCTTCAAAAGTTACGCAAAAGGTGTCATTAATGTGACCGCTTCCGTAGGGAATCCCTTCCGTATAGGTTCCCTGAAACTGAAATGATTCAATAACTTCTGATCTGATGTCTGCCATTTTATTTTTCCTCCCACAGTTTCTCAGGATATAGTCCCTGAGCTTTTAAGTTTTGAATCGCTGCTACTACAACAGGTTTGTCTTCTTTGTAAGTAACACCATACCATTTGTCCAGAGATTTTAAAACTTGAACAGTTGCTTTGTTTTCTTTTAATAATTCATCTACAACAAAAGGCAGGAAATATTCACATTTTAACGGGTTTTTCTCCAGATTTTCATTTAAAAAGTTGGAAAAACGTGCCTGTAATTCTTTCAGAATACTTTCTGTAAATCCCCACATATTCATGGAAACTGTGCTTCCTTCTGGGATCGTAACCCAGGTAGAACCGTCATCTTCTGTATAAGCAGCTCCATTTTCTCGTTTTTCAATGTGGGTTCTCTCGTGAATCTTTTGAAGGTGTCCATCTTCATCTGTGACACAAACACCTCTTGCCACATGGCCGTTTTCTGTTAAGGTATTTTCCAGAACGTAGCCTACCATGGTATAACGGTATTTTTCATCATCTTCGTGTGTGGTTAAATAATCATAAATCATTTTAAATGCATGGCTTCCGTAGTAATCGTCTGCATTAATGACTGCAAAAGGAGCGTCAATAGTACCAAGGCAGCTTAAGATAGCATGTCCGGTTCCCCATGGTTTTACTCTGCCTTCTGGAACTGCGAAACCTTCTGGAAGATTGTTTAAATCCTGGAATACATATTCTACATGAATGACTTTGCTAAGTCTGTCACCAATCGCTGCTTTAAAATCTGCTTCGTTTTCTTTTTTAATGATAAAGATTACTTTTTCAAAACCTGCTTTTACTGCATCATAGATGGAAAAATCCATAATAATATGTCCCTGATTATCCACAGGGTCAATCTGTTTCAGGCCCCCATAGCGGCTGCCCATACCTGCTGCCATTACTACTAATACTGGTTTTTTCATGTGAAACTCCTCCTGTGCTTATTTGATTTTCTTACACTGTTTGTATGTCTTTATTTTAGCAAAAAAGAGCAGAGATTCCTTTGCACAAAATTTCAAAGTTTTGGCACTTTCTATTATTTTTTAGATGTTGTTTTTTTGTTTCAAAGATAGATTTTTTAAAAAATTTTCAGTATAATAAAGATAGTTTATTTTAACATCCTTTAGGAGGCTTTTTTATGGCTTTTAAAAGCTTAGAATTATCGGAAATAATAGAGATTCAAAAAATTGTGACAATCCATTATTTTGAATATATGAGTGATTATAGTTTCCCTGGAGAGAGACATGATTTTTGGGAGTTTTTATGTGTAGATAAGGGAGAGGTGGATATCATTGCAGAAAACACACCTTATACATTGCGAAAAGGGCAGATTGTCTTTCACAAGCCAAATGAATTTCATACAGTGAAGGCCAACGGGAAAATTGCTCCAAATCTGGTGGTGGTTTCTTTTGAGTGTAACTCTCCATATATGAAATATTTTGAAAATCTGATTACCAGTATTGGAGAGAAAGAGCGCAATCTGATTGCGCAGATTATTTATGAGGCAAAACATTGTATTTTAGGACCATTGGATAATCCAAATACAACAGAAATGCTTCGAAATCCACAGGCGCCTATTGGGGCGGAGCAGATGATTAAGATTTATCTGGAAAACCTGTTGATTTCTATGATACGACAGTTAAATACAGGAAATTTGTCATCACCTGCTATAAAATCTATAAAGCAAAAAAATGATGCTATGGTATATGATAAAATTACAACGTATCTGGAGGAACATATTCGAGAACATCTTACCATTGACATCATATGCAGGGAGAATCTGATTGGGCGTTCTCAGCTTCAGAAGTTGTTTAGGGAGCAGCATCAGTGTGGAGTAATTGATTATTTTTCCCGCCTGAAAATTGAATGCGCGAAGCAGTTGATTCGGGAAAATCATCATAACTTTACACAGATTTCAGATTTTCTGGGATATACCTCTATTCATTATTTTTCCAGACAGTTTAAGAAAATTACGGGAATGACACCATCAGAGTATGCATCTTCCATTAAGGCTATATCAGACAGGAGGTAGGGGTTATGGATTATGAACAGGATTATGTTATGCGTATGATTAAAGACCTGGCAAGAGCTTTGGCGCTGCTTATTTTTGGAAAAAAGGATATCCGTTACGAAATTCCAGAGGAAAAGGAAAGAACGGAAGAGGATAATTTATATGCACGGCTTCTTCAAATGGCAGACAGAGGAGAAATCAATGAGGCAGAGAATATCCTGCTTACAGAATTCCCAAAAGAATCCTCCAATTATGTTATTATGGCAGCTGATTTTTATCAGCATATTGCAGAATACAGCGATGAATTTCTGGAAGAGCATAATTATAGCCGAGATGAGATTCTGGAAGGAATGGAAAGTATTGCTCAGGAATATGGAATTTTAGACAAGGATATCAGCATTGAAATTTAGAAAGGGTGGTTTTAAAACATGAAGAAGTTAAGAGTTGGTATTTTAAGTACAGGAAATATTGCCGGTACTATGGCAGAAACTTTAAAAGGAATGGAGGAAGCAGAGCTTTATGCAGTTGCCTCTCGAAATAAGGGGAAAGCAGAGGAGTTTGCGGCAAAGTTTGGAGTTTTAAAAGCCTATGGTTCCTATGAAGCACTGGCAGCAGATGAGCAGGTGGATTTGGTATATGTAGCGACACCTATGTCAAAACACTATGAAAATGTGAAAATGCTGTTGAATTACGGGAGAAATGTACTGTGTGAGAAATCTTTTGCGCTGAATGAAAAACAGGCAGCAGAAATGTTAGCATTGGCAAAGGAAAAGAAACTGCTTCTTACAGAGGCTATTTGGGTTCGTTATATGCCAATGTGGAAGACTCTTCGTCAAGTGCTAGATTCCGGTGCCATTGGAAAACCCATGACAGTGACTGCAAATCTTTGTTATCTTATTGATCAAGTACCAAGACTTTTAAAGCCAGAACTTGGAGGAGGCGCCTTGCTGGATGTAGGAGTTTATGTGATGAATTTTGCGTCACTGGTTTTTGGAGACGAGATTGAGAAAATCACATCTACGGCAGTTATGACGGAAACTGGAGTGGATGCCCAAAATAGTATTACGCTTACTTATCCAGGAGGGGAAATGGCAGTATTAAATAGTTCCCTGCGTGTGTTGTCGGATAGAAAAGGGATTATTTACGGTACAAAGGGCTATGTCATTGTAGAGAATATTAATAATTTTGAATCCATTACGGTGTATAATGAGGAAAGAGAAGTGAAAGCTGTTTATGAACAGCCAAAACAGATCACAGGGTATGAATATGAAGTTTTGGCATGTAAAAACGCTTTGGAACAGGGACTATTAGAATGTCCGGAAATGCCTCATAAGGAAACTCTTGAGATTATGAAACAGATGGATGCTGTGCGTGAGCAATGGGGATTACAGTATCCTGAGGAAAAGGAGCTTTAAGAAGATAAAACTATTAAGATAAAGAAATCGCCTAGATTTTATACACTAGGCGATTTCTTTATAAAACACTTATTTTACAAGTATATTCTTTTTGATTTCCTCCAACCGTTCTATAGTATCCAAAATATCTTTTTCTGTGGTTTCAGGATTAATGGTACACATGCGAAGCACTTTTTTTCCTTTTAATTCAGTAGTATAAATTTGAGCAAATCCACTGTCAGTAAGTGTTTTTGCAATTTCCTGATTAAGAATTGCTAATTGAGATTCTGACATGTGTGGGTCTGGCACGCTGCGGAAGTTTACAATACCGAAATGTGCGTGGGAGATGATTTCCCAATCTGATTTTTCAGCCACTGATTTTTCAGCCAACTGTGCCATAGCACAGCCATGATCTATGATTTCTTCTAATTTTTCGGTACCCATAGTCTGTATCGTGAGCCACAGTTTCAGGCTTCTTGCAGGGCGGGTAAGTTCTGGCCCTAAATCCCAGAATTCAATGCTGCCTTCGGAAGACTCCGCGTCTTTTAAGTATTCCGGATGTGCTGAGAAGCTGTGAATTAGGGTAGATTGATTACGTACCAGCACCATACTGCATCCATAAGTCTGCAGCAGCCATTTGTGGGCGTCCCAACTAATACTGTCAGAGGCTTCTATTCCTTCCAGATCTTTTCTGCATGTTTGAGACAGCAGGGCAGAAGCACCGAAAGCTCCGTCTACATGCATCCATAAACCATATTTTTGACATAGTTTGGAAATTTTTTTAAGAGGGTCGACACTTCCAGTGTTGGTGGTTCCAGCAGAGGCAATAACAGCAAAGGGTTTTTTGCCTTGTTTTAAGTCCTGTTCTACTGCAGTTTCCAAGGTATTCATATCCAGACGAAAAGCAGAGTCGGAAGGAAGAATGCGGATTTGTTCTTTGCAAAATCCAATGATGAGCAGACCTTTGGTTACAGAGGAGTGAGTCTGATCAGAAACGTATACCACTGCTTTGCTTCGTTGTTCATAGGTGAGTTTAGCATCTCTTGCAGCGGTAAGGGCGGTTAAATTGGCAATGGAGCCGCCGGAGACAAAAAGTCCCCCTGCTTCTTTGGGGTAGCCGGCTAAATCACACATCCAGCGAATTAGTTTTTTTTCTACCAGATAAGGGGCGGGTCCATTAACCTGGCAGCTGGCATGAAGATTATAGGCATTGCTCATGACATCTCCCATCCAAGAGAGCATAGAAGCTGTGGATGGAATACAGGAAAAACTTCTAGGATGCTGTGCCAAGATGGTGTGAGAGTAAAGCTCTCCAAGCATTTCTTCATATACATCTGATATCTCACGTCCCTTAGATGGAATTTCCTGTTTTTGGATGTGTTCCAGAATTTCTTTAGGGGTCTGAGGACAGACAGGGTAAGAGTCCAGTTTATTATAAAAATCAACTGTGCGTTGAACAAAAGCGTTCATTAAAGCACCGATTTGTTGATTTTGTTCTTTCGTTTTCGTATCCATAAATAGCCTCCTTGACTTTCGTTCTTACTCATGCTACCATGAAATCTATTATTTGTAAAATTCATCAAATTTATAAATGTATTCAAAAATTTTGAATGGGGAGTGTGTATGGAGATTCGTAACTTGATTACTTTTGTGCGGATTGCAGAAGTTCAGAGCTTTTCTAAGACAGCAGAACAGCTAGGCTATTCCCAGTCTGCTGTGACAATGCAAATAAAGCAACTGGAATCTGAGCTTCACAGGCAGTTGTTTGAGCGCATTGGCAAGCAGGTGAAGCTTACTCAGGCAGGAGAACGGCTGCTTCCCTATGCTTTGGATATTTTGAATTCTGTGAGAAAGGCAGAGAATATTATTCAAGAACCAGAGGAAATTAGGGGAAAACTTCGAATTGGAACCTGTGAATCCTATATTATCAGTGTGCTGCCAGATATTATTATGGATTTTAGTCTGCAGTGTCCCCATGTGGAAATTAGCACGCACACAGCACTGGTACAGGATTTGTTTCATATGCTGCGACAAAATGACATTGATTTGCTGTATTTTTTGGATCAGAAGCGGAATTTTCCAGAATGGGTCAAGGTATGGGAAAGGCCAGAAAAAATTTTTTTTGTGGCTTCTGCGGATTCGCCTCTGGCAGGAGAGAAGCAGATTTCTATAGAACGGCTTTTACAGGAGCCTCTTTATCTGACGGAAAAAGGGATTAGTTATCGCTATGCCTTGGATCAGTCTTTGGCAGCTAGGGGATATGAACTACATCCTGTGTGGGAAGTGGGGAATACGGATGTGATTACCAGATTTTTGTTGAAAAACAAAGGGATTTCTTTTTTGCCAGAATATGTGGTGGGAGATTATATCAGAGATGGAAAATTAGCTGTGTTGAATACAGAGTGCGAAGAAATTCATATGTGGAGTCAGTTGGTGTACCATAAGAATAAATATGTAACACCTCAGATGAATCAGTTTATTGAAACTATGCTGAAACATATGCATGGGACTAGTACAACGAACTAAATGCATATGTTTCAGTATGTTATTTCATGAGAATATCCGTTATTCTGCCCGGGCCTTTTCCAGGGCTTTGTCAATGGCATCTAAAAGCATGAGAGAAGTATATTTATTTTCTTCTTCATAGGTGATGTTTTCCGTGGACTGAGTAGCGTAAATCTGGCTGGAGAGCGCATCCAAAGCTGGCTCCATGAGAGGATACATAGCAGTGGCTGTTTCACTGAGATTTACAAGGGAAATGGAATTGATGTGGTTTTCATCTACTGTGACTTCTACATCAAAGGTGTTGTCATTTAGAGTAATGGGACTGGTATATACGCCAGCATGATAAATCACATCTGCACTTGTGGGGTCTGCTTGTTTCTCTTTTCCAAACATGATAAAAAGCAGAACCGCCAGTACAATGGCCAGTACCAGAAAAATTCCTGTATAAATGATTTCTTTCATATGTAGTACAACGATTTTTGTTTTTGAGCTCATGGCCGCACCTCCTGCATTCCTTTTTATAACATATTAGGAAAAGTGGAAAAATATAACCAAAAGGTGAGATTATGAATTAGGTATTTCAAACTACTCTTCATTCTAATAAAACAAAAGAGAAGAATTGATGAAATTGCATAAAAACAGGAGAAAAAATAGGCTTGAACATGAAAAAATAATTTTGAGTATATTAGCACAGTGAAGTGGAAAAAGTCAAAAGGGAGAAGTGAAGAAAAGGGTATTGTTTCTGGAAAAAGAAAGTGCTATGATAACAAACCGTAAAGAGAAAACTTAAAAAAGTTGAAAAGAAAAAAGGAAAAGAGGCAATACACTATGGCAGCAAATGAAAACAAAACAGAAGAAAAAAAGAGTTTTAAAGAGAAAATTCATGATTATGGTATGAGATTATCAAAAATATCTCCATTTGGTCTAAATGACAAAGAAGATAAATATTATCATAACATTTACAATTTTGATAAATAATCTGGAAACTCATAGATAGAAGATAGAGAAGGGAACCGTTGTATTTTATGCAGCAGTTCTCTTTTTTTGTTTTTGTTGATTAAATGTATGGGGCAGGATATAATCAGTTTAGTGATTTTTTGAGAGAGGAGCAGCAGGCAGTAAGCTTTAAAAGAGTGTTATGAAATATAAGTTATTAGTGTTGGATATTGATGGAACGGTAACCAATTCTCAGAAGAAAGTAACCCCAAAAACAAAGGAAGCCATTGTTCGTTTGCAGGAACGCGGGATTTTGGTTGCTATTGCTTCCGGCAGACCGCCAAAAGGGGTTTATAAAGTGGCAGAAGAATTGGAGTTTCAGAAATTTGGCAGTTATATTCTTCCTTTTAATGGAGCTAGAATTTTAAATTTTAAAACAGGAGAATGTGTTTATGAGAAAACGCTTCCTTTGAGACTTCCAGCGAGACTGTGGAGGGATGCGAAGAAGTATGGAGTTGGTATCATTACCTATAGGGGAGATGAGATTATCTCTGGTACTACACCGGATTCCTATATGGACATTGAGGCGAAAATCAATAGTATTCCGATTACCTACAGGGAAGATTTCGGAACCTACGTGGATTTTCCGGTGAATAAGTGTCTGATGACAGGAGCACCTGAGGATTTGGAGGCTTTGGAGCCTGTGTTTGCACAGAAATACTACCATGAAGCTCAGGTCTTTCGCTCAGAGCCCTATTTCCTGGAAGTAACGCCCAAAAATGTAGACAAGGCGTATTGTCTACGGCATTTGTTAGAAATTTTGGGAATAGAAAGAGAAGAAATGGTATGTTGTGGCGATGGGTTTAATGATCTGTCTATGATTCAGTTTGCTGGATTAGGAGTTGCCATGGCAAATGCCCAGGAAAAGGTGAAGCAGGTGGCAGATTACGTGACCCACTGTGATAATGACCATGATGGTATTGCAGAGGTTATTGAGAAGTTTTTTGAGTGATAAGGAGGATACATGGCACTACAGTTTATCTTTGGGCCTTCCGGAGCAGGGAAATCTTACTATATTTATCATAAAATTATCCAGGAATCTATGGAGAATCCTAAGAAGCAGTATTTGATTTTGGTACCAGAACAGTTTACCATGCAAACACAAAAAGATTTGGTATCCATGCATCCCAGAAAGGGCATTATGAACATTGATGTTTTAAGCTTTGAACGTTTGGCTTTCCGTGTTTTGGAGGAAACAGGGGACATCAGGGGAGAACTTTTAGAGGAAACCGGCAAAAGCATGGTCCTTAGAAGAGTTGCCCAGGAAAAGAAAAAAGAATTAAAGATTCTTGGAGCAAAAATGGATAAACAAGGCTATGTGTCTCAATTGAAATCCATGGTTTCTGAGCTGCGTCAGTACGAAATTACATCACAGGATTTGGAAAAAGTTTTAAAAGAAGTTGAGAATAAACCAGAACTGTATTATAAGTTGAAGGATATTTCCATTCTTTACCAGGGATTTTTTGATTATCTGGGGGAAAATTTTTATACCCAGGAGGAGATTCTGGATGTACTTGGAAGAGTTGCTGAAAAATCAGGAAAAATCAAGGACAGTGTGCTGGTGCTGGATGGTTATACGGGATTTACACCTATTCAGTTGCAGCTTTTGGAAAAACTTCTGGTTTTGAGCAGTCAGGTTTATGTAACAGTTACCATGGGAATGGGAGAGGATCCTTATCAGCCTGGAAGTCCGCACCAGCTTTTTTATTTAAGTAAGCAGACCGTTTCGAGATTATGTAACCTTGCAAAGGAGAAAAAAATTTCCTGGTCAGAATACTGGATTCCTAAAAAACAGCAGGATTATGCAGGGCGTTTTCTGCACCAAGAGCCTATGAGATTTTTGGAACAGCGATTATTCCGTTATGGGATATATGAAAAAGAACAGGATGCCATTCATATACGAGAATCTGCAAATCCTGGCGCTGAAATGGAAGAAACGGCGGCTATGATTCGCCGTATGGTGCGGGAACAAGGATACCGGTATGGTGATTTTGCGGTTGTTTCTGGTGATATGGAGGTCTATGCACCAGCAGCCTCCAGAGCCTTTGGAAAGTATGGTATTCCTTGTTTTATTGACCAGAAGCACTCTATTTTCATGAATCCTTTTGTGGAGTATATCCGGGCAGCCATAGATGTAGTGGTGGAAAACTTTACTTATGAAAGTGTGTTCCGGCTTTTGCGCTGTGGTATGACCGATATTTCTTCTGAGGAGATGGACAGGTTGGAAAACTATGTGATTGCCATGGGGATTCAGGGACTGTCAAAATGGCAGAATCCATGGATTCGTACTTATAGGGGACAAGCTCCAGAAGAATGTGTATTACTCAATAAAATTAGGATACGCCTTGTGGATATGTGGGAACCTTTTTGTAAAAAGATGAAGGAGCCAGGTGCAAGGGTGGAGGATTATGCCAGGGCCTTGTATGGATATATTTGTGAGAATCACATAGAAGAACAGTTAAAAGATTATGAAGAGCAATTCAAGGGCGAACAGAATCAGGCAATGGTAAAGGAGTACAGCCAGATTTATAGGATTGTTATGGACTTGCTGGATAAGCTGGTGGAAATTTTGGGAGAGCAACAGGTGCGTCCAAGAGAATTTAAGGAAATTCTGGACGCAGGGCTTACCGAGGCCAAGGTGGGAGTTATTCCTCCTACTTCCGACCAGGTGCTGGTGGGTGATATGGAGCGTACCAGGTTAAAGGAAATTAAGGTTCTGTTTTTTGTAGGGGTGAACGAAGGAAAAATTCCGAAAGAGCAGCAGGCAGGAAAGCTGCTTTCTGATTTAAATAGAGAAGAATTGAAAAGTCCCCTGGAGGATTTGGGACTTTCTCTTGCGCCAACAGCCAAAGAGGATTTGTATACGCAAAAATTTTATTTGTATTTGAACTTGACGAAACCATCAGAAAAGGTTTTTCTTTCTTACAGCCGTATGGATGGCAGCGGACAGGCCATGTCCCCCTCATTTTTGATTTCACAGGTGGAACGTTTGTTTCCAAAGGTGGAGAGAGAGGAAGAAATTCCTTTGTTTCTGGAAAGTCCTTACAGTGCCCTGGATAAATTGTCTGAGCAGCTTCGCAGCACACAGAAGGAGTCTCCTTTGTTTGAGGAGTTGCTATCTTGGTTTCAAAGCCAGGATAAGTTTCGGCCTTTGGTGCAGGGACTTATTGATGGGGCATATTATATGAATCCACAAGATGGTATTAGCAAAGGAGTAGCCCATGCCCTTTATGGAGTAGACTTGGAAAACAGCGCAACCAGATTGGAGCAATTTGCAAAATGCGCTTGTTCTCATTTCCTTTTGTATGGTTTGGAGCTTAGAGAACGTGCGCGATATGAATTTAGCATGGCAGATTTAGGAACCTTGCTCCATGACAGTCTGGATTTGTTTGCCAAAAAGATACGAGAGCAAGGGTGGCAATGGACCGGACTTTCGGATGAGGAGCGGGATGCTCTGGCAGAAGCCTGTGTCGATGAGGTGGTGGAGCATTCAGGTGAAACTATTTTATTAAGCAGCGCCAGAAATGCCTATACAGTGAACAGGGCAAAGCGCATGGTAAAGCGCAGCGTATGGGCCCTGCAATGCCAGCTTCGTCAAGGAGAATTTTATCCTGCCATGACAGAGTGGGCATTTGGTCCACAAGATCAGATAGAAAGCCTTAACATTCCTTTAGCCCCTGGAGAGCGTCTGCATCTAAAGGGGAGAATTGACCGTATTGATGTGTGTCAAGGGGAAGAAGACGAGTTGTATGTAAAGGTCATTGATTATAAATCAGGTGCAACAGAGCTGGATTTTGTAAAATTGTATTATGGTTTGCAGCTTCAGCTAGCCTTGTATTTGAATGCAGCCATTGAACTGGAGCAGAAACGGTTTCCAGGGAAAAGGGTGAAGCCAGCAGGAATTTTTTATTATCAGATTAAGGACCCTATGCTGAATCGAGAGGATTTAAAGAATCCAGAGTATCCCCAAGAGGAGCTTTTGAAGAAATTAAAAATGGACGGCATTGCAGGAGCAGAGCCTGAAATCTTGGAAAAGCTGGATAAAAATCTGGCAGCAGGAAAGTCTGTGGAATCCATGGCAATACCAGTAAAATATACAGCAAAAGGGACATTTAGCAGCAATTCCAAAGTGGCTTATCAGAATCAGTTTGAAACCATGAGAAATTATGTGAATGATAAGGCAAAAGAAATCGGACAGGAGATTTTAAATGGAAATGTAAATGTAAATCCCTTTGAGAAACAAAAGGAAAATGCCTGCGCCTATTGTCCTTATGCCAGCGTCTGTGGTTTTGATGAGAAGATTCCAGGATATTCTTACCGAAGGCTTCATAGCTACACATCCCAGGAAGTCTGGGAGAAAATGAGAGAAGCATTGAAAGGAGGTACAGAGCATGAGTGTTTCGTGGACCCAGGAACAAAGGAAGGTCATTGATACCAGAAATTGTAATATTTTGGTCAGCGCTGCTGCAGGAAGTGGGAAGACTGCAGTTTTGGTGGAGAGGATTTTACAATTAATTACAGATGAACATCATCCAGTAGACATTGACCGCCTTTTGATTGTGACTTTTACCAGGGCAGCAGCAGGAGAAATGAAAGAGCGAATACGGGCTGCCATTGAGAAAAAGTTGGAAACAGACCGAGATAATGAGCATTTACAGCGGCAAAGTGTGTTGGTGCATCATGCACAGATTACAACCATTGATAGTTTTTGTTCGTATGTTGTAAAAAATTATTTTCATTTGATTGACCTGGACCCTTCTTTTCGTATGGGAGATGAAGGTGAGATGCGTCTTTTGCAGGCAGATGTGGCGGATAAAGTCATGGAGGAAGCCTATGCAAAGGAGGATAATCATGCTTTTGCAGCCTTTGTGGATGGTTTTTCTGGAGGAAAGACGGATGAAAAAATTCCGGAGCTTATGCAAAAGCTCTATGGCTTTTCTATGAGCTATCCCTATCCCACAGAGTGGCTGGAATCCTGTAAAAAAGCCTATGAAGTGCAGGATGTGGAAGACCTGGAGAAGGCGCCATGGGTGGCATGTGTAAAAGCAGAACTTGAGAAAGAGATAAGGGAAGCAGCAGAGCTTTTGGAACAGGCTGTAGAAATTTGTAAGGAAGCAGATGGACCAGGATTTTATCTGGAGCTTTTAGAGTCTGAGAAAGCAGCGATAGAGAAGGCGCAAAAAGCAGAAAGCTTAAAGGAGTGGAAGATGCTTTTGGAGGCCATAGAGTTTAAGCGGCTTCCAGCTGGAAAAAAGGCGGAAAAAGAACAGGTTTCTCAAAAAAGGCAGGAGATGGCTAAGAATCTTAGAAGCCAAGCTAAGGATTTCATAAAAGAGATCAAGGAACGATATTTTCAGGAGACCATGGAGGAAATGGCAGAGAATCTTAGAAAAGCCGGTGAACCGGTGGGGGTTCTAGTGGATTTAACCTTGCGGTTTATGGAGTGCTATCAGGAGAAAAAAAAGGAAAAAAACATTCTGGATTTTGCAGATTTGGAGCATTATGCCCTAGAAATTCTGGTGGAGCATACAGAAGAAGGAGATAAACGCACCAATGCAGCAAAAGAACTGGCAGAGCAGTTTACAGAGATTATGATTGACGAGTACCAGGACAGCAATCTGGTACAGGAAAAGCTTTTAACTGCTGTATCTGGAATGGAAGATGGAATTTATAATGTTTTTATGGTGGGTGATGTGAAACAGAGCATTTACCGCTTCCGTCTGGCAAGGCCGGATTTATTTATGGAAAAATTCCGCATGTATCCCTTAGAGCAGGGAAAAGAGAAGCTGCGTATTGACCTGCACCGGAATTTTAGAAGCAGAAAAGAAGTGCTGGAAAGTGTCAACTATTTGTTTTACCAGATTATGGGGGACGATTTGGGCGGTGTGGAATATGACCAAGATGCTGCCTTATACCCACAGCGGGAATTTCCTCCCCAAAAGCAGAAGGAACCAGCAGCAGAATTGCTTTTATTGGAAGAGGATGACCCTGTGTGGAAGGAGAGGGAGGATGGACAGACAGCCAGAGAGTTGGAGGCAAAGATGGCGGCTCTTCGTATTCGGGAGCTCATAGAAAATCAAGAGGTTCTGGATAAGGAGACAGCAGAGTACCGCAAAGCCAGGTATTCGGATATTACCATTTTGCTGCGTACCATGTCTGGGTGGGCTGAAACTTTTAAAAAGATACTGAATGCTTCTGGGATTCCAGCCAGCGTTACTACAAAAACAGGATATTTTTCATCCACAGAGGTGACGACTGTGCTGGATTATCTTCAGATTTTAGATAATCCTTTGCAGGATATACCTCTGGCGGGAGCCATGCGTGGTTTGCCTGATGGATTTTGTTTCCAGGAATTAGCAGAGATAAAAGCGCTTGGGAAAAAAGAAGAAAAAGCCAGCCTTTTTGAAGCAGTATTATTGGCAGAAAAGTTGGAAAATTCCCTGGGAGAAAAGGTGAGAAGGTTTCTGGAGGTATACCGAAGGCTTCGCTGCAAAGTACCCTATACTCCCATGCATGAATTGTTGTGGGATTTCTTTGATGAGACAGGGTTTTTATTGTATCAGCAGGCTTTTGTTTCAGGAGAGCAAAAAAAGGCAAACCTTCTCATGTTGGTAGAGAAAGCCAGAGCCTATGAAAGTACCAGTTACCGTGGATTGTTTAATTTCATCCGTTATATTGAGAAACTGAAAAAATATCAGGTGGACTTTGGAGAGGCGAATGTTCTTTCTGAAAAAGAAGATACGGTGCGTATTATGAGTATTCACAGCAGTAAGGGACTAGAATTTCCCATTGTGTTTGTGGCAGGTCTTGGAAAACAAATGAATATGCAGGATGCCAGGGAAAGTATTGTACTGCATCCGGATTTGGGAATTGGCGCCCCCTGTGTAGATGAGAAGTTCCGTATTCGTACCAGAACTATTTTGCAAAAGGCAGTGCAGCAGGAGATTACGTTGGAGAGCCTTGGAGAAGAGCTTAGAATTCTTTACGTGGCATTAACCAGGGCAAAGGAGAAGCTAATTCTGACAGGAACCTTGTGTAAACTGGAGGAGAAGCTTACTGGCTTTGAGAAGGTAAAATACCAGGAAAAGCAGCGGCTTTCCTATGGAATTCGCATGAAGGGGAAGAGTTATCTGGACTGGGTTTTGGCAGCCCTTGCCAGACACAAGGCTATGAAACCTCTGTATGAAGCCTTTGGACAACAGGCTTATGCCCTGAACCCTTGGTATGAAGGGCCGGGTGACTTTTTTGTCCGTAGAATTTCTCCCATGGAATTGGTAGTGGAGGAAACGCAGCTTCGCACAGAAGAACTACTGAAAAAGGGAGAGCTTCTCATGTGGGATTGCAGCCAGGTTTATGACCAGAAACTTAGGGAGAGCCTACAGGAAAGTTTTTCTTATGAATATCCTTATGAGGCGCTGGGGCAAATTCCTGCAAAACTTACTGTTTCTGAAGTGAAGCGGATGCAAATGCCGCAAGAGGAAGAGAGTATGCTTCTGTATCATACGGAAACAGAAAGCTATGTTCCGGCTTTCATGCGTGAGGAAGAGGTGGTACTGGAAGGTGCACAGCGCGGTACTGCCTATCATCGTGTACTGGAATGTCTTGACTATACCTGTGCAGATACCTTAGAACAAGTGAAAGAGCAGTTAGAAGACATGGTTTCCAGTAGAAAATTGTCGCCTGCCATGAGAAAGACGGTAAAAGCCAGGGAAATTTATAAATTTGTGGAAAGTCCTCTGGGACAGCGGATGCAGGCTGCCAGCAGAAGAGGGGAACTGCACCGAGAGCAGCCTTTTGTCATTGGTGTGCCGGCAAATCAAGTACAGAAAGAATATGATTCCAGAGATGAAATTTTGATTCAGGGAATCATGGATGCTTATTTTGAGGAAGGGGAAGAGTTGGTTCTGGTAGATTATAAAACGGATAAAGTCTGGAACAACAAACCGGAAAGTCTTGTAGAGAAATATCAGATGCAGTTAAAATATTACAAAGAAGCCCTGGAGTGCCTGACACAGAGAAAGGTAAAAGAAACTTATATTTATTCTTTGCAGTTGGGGAAGGCTGTGGAGGTAAATAATGTGCTTTCTTGCCCGTTATGAGGGCAAGAAAGCAATAGTTTCTAGAAAGTTATTTCGTATGGTCTTGTAGAAAATTAAGAAATTAGCTAAGTAGTTTGGGTTCTATCTTTTTGATATGAGTTTCTAAGGTGTTACGATCTACTAGAGCAGGAACAACACCTTGCCTAGAGACACAGAAGCCAGCAGCATATGTAGCAATACGAATGGAGCTTTCTAGAGAATATCCTTCAATCAGAAAAGAAGCCAATGCTGAGATAAAAGCATCTGCACCTCCAGTGGTATCAATAGAGATAAAATCTGCAGCTGGAAAGTATTTTGAACTTTCTTCAGTTTTAAGATAACATCCTTCATGTCCAAGCGTTATGATAACTGTTTTTATTCCTTTTTGGAAGAAATATTCAGCTTGTTCTTCTACCGTGGCAAGGTGTGGACATAGAGTAGCTGCTTCTTTTCGATTTGGAATAAAAATATCTGTATTTTGAAGAAGTTGTTCTGGTATAGCCTTTAAGGCAGCAGGTTTAACGATATTTTTTGCACCATACTTTCTAGCAATTTTTGCTGCTTCTAAGACTGTTTGAATAGGAATTTCAGTGGAAAGCAGACAGAAACCACTATTTTCAAAAAGATGTTGCCTTTTTTGAATATCTTGCGGAGTTAAATTTCCGTTTGCTCCAGACATAATAGTGATAGTTCCTTCACCATTCCGCTCGATATAAATATAGGCTTTTCCTGTTTGGGCCTTTATATCCCGGTGGACGCCCTGAGTAGCAACCTGTTCTTTTTCTAAGATATCTAATATAAAAGTGGAGTCTACATCATTACCGATTTCCCCTATAAGGGAAACTTCTCTTCCAAGTTTAGCAGCTCCAACGGATTGATTCGCTCCTTTTCCTCCAAGCGTGGTAGTAGAACTTAATATAGTAGTGGTTTTTCCAGCTTGAGGAAGCCAGTCCACATTGAAAGTAATATCTGTATTTATGCTTCCGACTACCACAATTTTTTTTGAACGAAAGAAAGAGGGGATATCTAAACTTTCTTCATTATCAAAAATGTATTTAGATATAAAGGTGTACTCTGGTTTTTCGAGTGCTTTTTTTTCGCATTTTTGGATTAAATTTTTACATACATAATAGCCAAATTCCCAATAGGGGATTTTGATACTGGAAATGTGAGGAAAGGAAATTGCCTCTCTTACATCATCTTTTAAACTTACTATAGATAAATCTGAAGGCACATAGTAGTGCATTTTATTCATTTGTTCGTATAAAATAAGAGAAGATGCGAAATGTGAACTGACAATCCCTGAAAAGTTGTAATTCAATATTTTGGAACAGAATTCAGGGTCAGATACTAAAAGTTTCATCTTATCATGATAAGGGATTTGGTTGTCAAAGAGACATTTTTTAAATCCTTCAAATACCATATCGGAGCGTCGGCTTTTTTCTTTTACAAGACAGGCAATTTTACTGTGCTTGTATTCTAATAGTTTTTGTGTCAGAACATATCCCATTGTTTTAAAATCTATATTGTAGGCAGATAAAGTATAAGGTGCATTGACATAGCAGACAGAGATATTTTGTTCTGCAAAGTAATGCTCATGTTGACAACTATCTTCTTCTACAGGTTCCCAGAGTACTCCATCTATATTGTTTTTACAAAGAGATGTAATATGTTTTAATTCAGTATCCTTGTTGTTAAGGCTGTCTAGAAGCAAGACGCTATATCCTTGCTCCTGTGCTGCCTGGATAATACCGTTTAGCATTAAATTGGTCTGCGAAGCTGTACGCAATAGAACACCTAACAAAAAGCGCTTAGCATGGGATATATTTTTTACAGTTCCGTAAGGGGTATAGTTATATTCTTTTACAATTTTTAATACCCGGCTACGAGTTTCTGGATTGATATTTTGATCTTTATTATTAACAATTTTGGAAACTGTCGAAATAGAGACTCCAGCCAGATTGGCAATTTCTTTGATTGTCATATGAAAACCTCATTATAAGTTTTTGTTTTATTATGAATGAAAAGACATCATTTGTCAATGGAAAAGGTAATATAGAATTATACATAATAGACAAGAAAGTTATTTCATAAATGTTTTTATTTAATAAAAATACAAACGGATATTGACAGATTAAAAAAACAGATGTAGAATATGTGCATAGGAAAACACTTTAAGAAAATATTTTCTTTTGGTGTAGTAACGTGAAAAGAGATAAAGGAAAGGAGAATTATAGTGAAAAAAGAATCACAAAAAGAGTGGGATGAATTTACTAGCTCCCGTGTAGTAGAAAAGAGTAGAATTGATAATGAGAAAATTATTAAGAGGTTGCAAAAACCGAAAGGAAAAGTAGATGTAGTAATTGATACAGACACTTATAATGAAATTGATGATCAGTTTGCAGTTGCTTATTTGGTGAAATCAGAAGATAAACTTGATTTAAAAGCGATTTACGCTGCGCCTTTTCATAATGAGAAATCTACAGGTCCAGCTGATGGTATGGAAAAAAGTTATCAGGAAATTATGAACATTCTTACGTTGTTAGAGAGAGAAGACCTAAAATCTCATGTGTATAAAGGTTCCACAGAATATATGTCTTCTGAAACAGAACCTGTAATATCAGATGCAGCAAAGGACTTAGCTGAAAGAGCTATGAATTATACAGAGGAGAATCCGTTGTATGTGATTGCAATAGGAGCTATTACAAATGTGTCTTCTGCATTATTATTAAACCCAGAAATAAAAAATAAGATTGTATTGATTTGGCTAGGTGGGAATGCGATTCATTGGCCTCATAATAGAGAATTTAATCTGTTTCAGGATGTGGCAGGGGCTAGGATTGTATTTGGATGCGGAGTTCCACTGGTTCAGCTTCCTTGCATGGGCGTTGTATCTGCATTTACTACAAGCGGTCCAGAGTTAGAATATCATCTTAGAGGGAAAAATAAGCTTTGTGATTATTTGGTAGATGTTACAACGAAAGAGGCAATGGAATGTTATGGAGGCGCTACATGGACAAGGCCGATTTGGGATGTAACGGCTGTAGCTTGGTTGTTGGACGGAGATTTTGAAGAAGATTGTTTAATACATAGTCCAATTCCTGAGTATGATGATAGATATGCCTTTGATTATAATCGTCATTTTATAAAGTATGTTTATCATATCAAGAGAGATAATCTTTTTGCGGATTTGTTTGAAAAACTTGCTAGATAGAATTGGTTAAGGTTTAGGGTAGAGACAATTCTTATAGATATTGAACTATGTGTAAATATTTGGAAAAAGGAGAAACGAGAATATGAAAATAAGAAAAGTTTTAGCGTTAACAGTAAGCGCAATGATGATGGCATCTTTAGGCTTGACAGGATGTGGAAAATCTGGAAATTCTGGAAGTAGTGACGGGAATAAAGAATCCAAGGGAGATTCGGATAGTGTAACACTAAAATGGATTTCACAAGGGCCAGGCGAGGATTCTTGGGAAGGTCTTACGAAGCCAATATTAGAAGAATATGAAAAAGAAACAGGAGTACATATTGATGCGGAGTTTTATGCATTCAATGATTTGTTTGAGGTTATCGAAACAAAATCTGCTGCAGGAAATGCAGATTTTGATGTTATGAGTGTTGATGTTACCTATATTTCTAAATATGGTACTAGCGGATATTTGGAACCATTAGATAAATATTTTTCTGATGAAGATAAAGCAAAATGGGATTCAGCTTCTTATCAGGCGGGGGTCTGGGAAGATACTATGTATGCAGCACCTGAGAATACATCTACGCAGGAGTTATATTATAATAAGACTTTGCTTGATAAAGCAGGTATCACAATTCCAGAAAATGATGAGAATAATAGACTTACATATGAGCAGATTGCAGATTTGGCAAAACAGGCATTAGAAAAATTAGATCCAGACGGAACACAGGGATTGATTGGTTTTGATTTCCAGCAGGTAAGCCGTGTATATCAGATGAATATGCTTGCAAATTCTATGGGAGGAAAAAATATTAGTGAAGATGGTTTTTCATTAGATGGTGTTGTGAATACAAAACCTTGGATTGATGCAATGACATGGTATCAGAACCTGGTAGAGGAAGGAATTGCTTCAAAAGGATATGATGCAGATCAGTTAGGTGATCAGTTTTATGCAGGTAAAATGTTATTCTTAGTAGGTGGTACTTGGACAGCTTCAGGTATGAAAGTTGAGGATGAAATTGGATGTACATATGCACCTTGTTTTGAAGGTTTTGAGGATGAAGTAGCAACTTCTACAGGTAGTTGGTATTTTGGAATCAATTCTAATTCAAAAAATAAAGATGCAGCGGCAGATTTTATTAAATGGTTTACTTTGGAAAAAGGTAGCGATATGTGGTTAGAAGCAAATGGAGATGTACCTAGCCGTTTGGATAAGCAAGAAGAGATTAAAAATGATCCAAATGCTTCCATGAGCATGAAAATTGCTGCATATGAAGCTGCAAATACAGCTGTTCCTCGTGCGGTAACTCCTGTATTTGGTGAATATTCTACGGTGCTAGATCAGGCATGGGAGGATGTTCGAAATGGAGCGGATGTGAAAGAAACTCTTGATAATGCCATAGAGCAGTTTGATTCTGCTATAGCTGCATATAAAAAATAATTGATAGATTTGATATGGCGGCATGTCCTAACCGATATTCCGCCATTTTTAAGTAAGAAAAGAAAACGTTAATAGATATTTTGATTCGGAAAGATAGGAGGATACTATGGGTGGTATCTATATTAAAAATAAATGGCTTCCATATCTTTTAATATTGCCAACGATTGTTTTGATTTGCATATTTAAGATTTATCCTATTATTGATAGTGTTGTACAAGGGGTTCTTTCTCAGGAAGGTAGTTTTACACTTGAAAATTATAAATTGTTATTTGCAGATAAAACGTTTTGGAATTCTTTATGGGTTACTTTAAAATTTAACATTATTATAATACCTCTTCAGATTATAATTGCATTTATTATGGCAATGATAGTGAATGTTAAAGTGAAAGGGATTGAAATTTTCAGAACAGTTTTTTATCTGCCATTTTGCATTTCTTTGACTATTGCGACAGTCATCTGGCAGATGATGTTGAATGTTAATAACGGAGTAGTAAATAGTATTCTTGGGATTTTAGGTATTCGTCCAATAGGTTTCCTTATTGATAAAAAATGGGCTCTTTTGTCGATTGTTTTAATTGCATCATGGAGAGGTTGTGCATATTGGATGATGTTTATTTTAGCAGGTTTAAAAGGAATTGATACTGCTGTTTATGAGTCAGCGAAAATTGATGGTTCTGGATTTTTCAGCACACTATTTAGAATAACAATTCCATTGCTAAAAAACACATTACTCTTTGTATTTATAGCAAATACTACAGCCAATTTTTTACTTTTTGCTCCAATTCAGATTGCTACAGAAGGTGGTCCTCAGGGAAGCACTAATGTCTTAATGTATGAAGCATATAAATCAGCATTTAAGTATTCAAATAGACCAAGACAGGCGTGTATTGTAACTATACTGCTTATTATTGTTATGCTTATATGTTTTATTCAGAATAAATGTTTAACGGAAAAGGAGGCGTAAGGTTATGACACTGAAACAAAAAAGAATTACCAAAAAAGTTATTATATATATAGTGTTAGTGATTATGACGATTGCGTCTTTATTTCCCATTTTCTTCTGCTTATCCGCATCTTTAAGAACGCAGGATGATTTATTTAGGAATATGTTTCCATTCACTATAAAATCTTTAATTCCTACTAATTTTACGGGAGAAAATTACAGTATAATTTTTACGAAATATGAATTTTGGCGCCCAATTGCGAATACAATGATTGTAACAGTATTTTCTATTATTTTTGGATGTCTGATTAATTCGATGGCAGGATTTGCGTTTACCTGTTTTGAATTTAAAGGAAAGAAAATATTTTATCCTCTAGTATTAATTTCCTTTATGGTTCCATTTGAGGCAATTGCAATTCCGTTATACAATGTTGCTAATAGATTTGGTATGGTTGATACCTATACGGGGATGATAATACCAGCAATTGCAGATGGCTTGGTTACATTTTTGTTTATTCAATTTTTCAAAGATATTCCACCAAGCTTAGTGGAGGCTGCAAGGGTAGATGGAGCAAAATGGCCAACTATATTTGTGAAAGTGATTATGCCAATTTCAATTCCAGTCTTTGTAACTGCTGGACTTATGATTTTTATGAATCAATGGAATTCTTATATGTGGCCTCTTTTGGTGGCACGATCTAAGGAGATTAGAACCATACAGATTGCAATTAGCCAATTTAGTGGAGAGCGTTCTATTCAGTGGACATATATCTATGCAGGCTCAATGATATCAGCCATTATTCCAATTTGTTTGTTCCTTCCATTCCAGAAATATTTTGTTGAAGGTATCACGGCAGGAAGTGTAAAAGGATGATAGGAGAAAACAGTATGAAGAAAGTTTTAGTTATCGGAAGTTTGAATTTAGACATGACGGTACAGGTGGATCATACACCTGTTGTTGGAGAAACTATTCTTAGTAAAAGAATGGATACAAATGCAGGAGGAAAAGGAGCAAATCAGGCATGCGCATTGGGAAAATTAGGAGCTGATGTTACTATTCTTGGGGCAGTTGGAAAGGATATGTATGCAGATGTTCAAATGAATAGTCTAAGCGCTGCTAATGTTAATACAAGTAGGATACTTGTTAAGGAAGATGTAGGAACTGGGCTTGCATTGATTACAGTAAACAAAGAGGGAAATAATAATATCATAGTTGTTTCAGGAGCAAATGCAACGTTATCTCCAAAAGATATTGATGATAATTTAGATATTATAATGAAAAGTGATATTGTTATTTTGCAATTGGAAATACCATTAGAGACAGTATGTTATGCTGCAAAAATTGCAAAAAAACTTGGGAAAATAGTGATTTTAGATCCGGCACCAGCACCTGAAAATTTTCCAGAAGAACTTTATGCCTATGTAGATATAATAAAACCAAATGAAACTGAATTGGAAATATTAACCGGTATAGAGCATCCAGAAGATCATTTAGAGGAAGCAACAGAGTTTATAAGAAAAAAAGGTGTGAAAGATGTAATAGTAACATTGGGAGAAAAAGGCGTTTATATGAATAGTGCAAAGCTTGGAATAGAACGTGTACCGGCAATAAGTGTGAAGGCAATCGATACAACTGCAGCAGGAGATTCTTTTACAGCAGCTCTTGCAGTTATGCTGGCAAAAGGGAAAGCTTTAAAAGATGCAGTTGAATTTGCAAATTATGTAGCAGCTATTGTGGTTACAAGAAAAGGAGCGCAATCATCTATTCCAACATTAAAAGAAGTGATGAGTTATATCGAAGCAAAGGAAAATATTTAAAAGGTATAAATAGAATTGGACTTTACAGTGCGTGCAGGAGACTTCTCGTTTGGGCAAGTCTCCTGCATTACTATTATTTTGAAAGATTTCAATGTTGCTGTTAGATGTTACATTTAATTTTTTTTATAGAAATTATATAAACACAGCACCCGAGAATTCCAAGAATTGCTGCCAGGCATCCAAGATGAAGATTATGTTGGAACATCTCCAGAATTTTTTCTGCCTCTTCATTTCCCATTTGTTGCAATTTCTCCAAAGCTTTCAGGACAAATCCAAAGGTTTCTCTATAATGCTCTAAATCCAAGATATTTTCTTTTGGCAAAAGGGAAGATGAAAGTTGGAGGGCTGCTGCCAGTTTGTATATTCCAAGTAAAAGCAGTGTAAGCACACCGCCATTTACCAATAAAGGCGTTTTATGTTTCCGCACATTTTTCGACAATTTCCAACTATAAATCCATATGAACAGGGTACTTGCCAGCGCTGCCAGTAAAAGACCGAGGAAAAGGAACATGTTTGAAAAATTCTCCAGTTCTGTCATGCTGTATAACCGTTCTTCTGGCAAAAGCCCCAGTTCCTCTTTTTGCAGGTTTTCCATGTAAGGTTCTTTCCCTGTCATAGAGGACAGTTGAGGCTCTTTTTTTGGTGAAAGAGTAAGATAGAGTCCCTCTTTTCCTTGGATGGGCATAATCTTTTGTACCACAGCTCCTGGAAAGAGTTCTTTGGTTCGGTATAGAATCTTTTCGGAAAGTCCAGCGCCTTCTGGAGAGAGCATAATCTCATTTCCTTCCGTTATATACAATTCCGGAGGTACGATTTCTGCCCTGAAGCCAGATTCCCATTCACTGCCTTCTACAGACTCATACAGGTTGCCACCGCTTAAAATTTCTGAGGAATAGACTTGCATGGGTGCATTCATTTCAAGCATAGAAGGAGTCGGTTCTAAAACTTGCACTTTTACGGTCATCTGCCTTTCTATGCTGCTGGAAAGTATGGTACAGATCAGGAGCAGCCAGAATGTCCCCAGAAAAAAACAGATTGTTCTTCCTTTCATATTATTTTTCCTCCCCAAACACAATACCCTCTACCAGCTCTTTGTTAAAACAGGAAAACAGGGCCAGCAGAGGCAAAAGAACCAGGATACAGCATACAAACTGCCGCACAGCTTGTTCTGGTGATACATAGGCCAGGGCCACGGAAAGAGGATACTTGGCAAACTCCTTCAGATAGGCAATGGGCTGTTCCACCATATTCCATGCATCCAGAAAAGACAGAAGCCCTGCACAGACCAGTGCACCCCTGCTCATAGGTACAGCAATTCTTATCATGGTCTCCAATAAGTTACATCCATCTACCCTTGCCTGGTCAATGACTTCATCTGACAGGCTTTTGAAGCACTGGGTCATGAGGAAGGTTCCCAAAGGCAGGAAAATCCCAGGTAAAATCAGAGCTTTTTCTGTTCCCAACATGTGCAGCTTATCCAGCATAATATAGTTGGGAACCAAAGTTACCTGCAAAGGCAGAATCATGAGGATCATCAGACAAAAATAAATCAGATTTTTCCCTGGAAACCTGTATTTGGCAAATCCATATCCTGCCAGGGCAGAAACAGTTACCTGTCCAAGGGCAATGCAGATGCACATTCCAAGACTCTTCCAGAATCGATTCAGATACTGGGGAGAAGCCAGGAATACATCATAATAGGCCTGCCAGGAAAGAGCTCCTTCCCTCCAGAAACTTCCTGCCAGTACAAACACAAACGGGAACATACAAATCAAAGCCAGCAACAGGGCAAGTATTCCAGCCCCATACTGGTATGTTTTCTTGTTCATTCCTTGTATCCCTCCTTTTTTTGAACCCATGCATAGGAGAATCCTATGACTACAGTGATTGCTGCAAACAACAGCACAGATGCCACAGACAATTTTCCATAATTGAGATTTTCAAAGTTATTGTTTATAAAATGCTGCATCATGTACAATTCTTTTCCAGGATGCTCACCGCCAATAAGGAAAATTTCTCGGAAGCATTTGAATCCGTTAATCATGGCAAACAGAAGGGCGAAAAACACAGGATTCCACATTTGTGGGGTGGTAATATGCCAGAATTTCTGCCAGCTTCCGGCGCCGTCTAATTCCGAAACTGCATACTGCTCTTTTGGGATTGTCATAAGTCCTGCAAGAAGGAGAATGACACCATACCCTACGTTTTTCCATAAATACAACAAAAGGACAATCACAAAGGCCCAGGAGGATTCCAGCCAGTTGCTGGGGGATAATCCGAAGGCATCCAATAGAAGATTCAGCTTTCCATCTTTTCCAAAAATCTGTTCTACCAGGAGAACCGCTCCGGTTACCGGCATTACATAGGGAAGCAGGAGGACGGATTTCAGAATTTCATGTCTCTGTGCCTGTCCTTTCAGCAAAAGAGCAATCCCATAGGCAATGAGCAGACTTAAGGGAAGTCCCACCAGGAAAAAACAGAAGGTATTCCAGCAGGCCAGTCGGAACAGCTCATTTCCCAACACGTTCTCATAATTTAGCAATCCTACAAAACGTCCCATACGTCCAGGACTGCTCTTAAAAGAATAGGAAACCACCATACCAAAAGGAATCCCATAAAACAGCAGACATCCTAAAGTCACCGGTGCAATCAGGAGATAGCCGGACAGATACTTTTTCTTCTTCATAAATCTCCCCCTTTCTGGTTTACTCCAGTACGTTCATTTCCATGGTTTCATAAGCCTTTGACACCATTTCCAATCGCTTGGTTTCATCTTCTTTAGCATGATAACTTTGGAAATAGGGCCAGTATAAATCTTCTAATTCTTTTTCCAGGTCCGAATAAAAGGATACCGCATTGATTTGCTTATCCAATTCTGACAGGGCTGTTAAATCAGCTTCAGAAAGGTCGGGATACCGTTTCGCTAGCTCCTGATTCAGAATCAAATGGTCCGTATAGGAAAACCAATGTTGAAACCTATTTCCTCCCCATTTGGTTCCAACTTTTATACCTGGTCCGAACAAGATTTCATCACGAAACAGTAAGTCTAAAAAGGAAAAGGCTTCATCTGGTATCTTGGTGTTCCGGTTTACTGCTATGTAGGTGCCGACTTCTGCTGTGATTCCTCCGTCTTTATTGGGGATTCCCGCAAGGATTTTTTCATCCTGAGAAGCTGCCAGATTTGGGTAAAAATCAAAAAGCCCTTGAATGGACAAATCTTCCGGCCTGTTTTCTCTGTATTCGTTCCACTCTGTATAAGTACAGACTTCTTTTAACATGGTTTGAAGTTCTTCTTCCGTAAACAGCAGCTTGCCTTCCTTGTAATCTGCCAGTTTACCAAATAAAGGATACATACAATGAGTATAATGGAATACCGCCTCTTGCAGCACCGGATTTTCACAGGTTCTCAGTTCCTCCCAAGAGTGGGGAATCTCTTGCAATCCTTCCAAATCTGTTTTCCGAAAGGCATACTTACGATACGTATAAGTGAGGGGTAAGATCATCTGGCCTTCCTCTGTTCTTCCTGCTTCTAAAATCTTTTGATTGAACTTCTCTGGTCTGGCATATTCTGCTGTTTCCAGAAAATCATCCAAGGGTAAAAAAGTGTCTGTGTACATTAGTTTTTCTGGATTTTGGAAAAGATCTGGCATATTTGCTCTTGCAGCTCCCGTAGAAAGCAGAAATACATCGGGGCCTTCTCCTGACATCAGTTCCGTTCTGATATTAGATGCCTTGATTTCGGCAGTATCGGTATCCTGTGGAATCACTTCCAGTTTTCCCTGGACACCTTCATTTAACATTTCCCACAGATCCAGTAAATCTCGGGTATAGTCAAAAAGTTCCTCTTCTACGCAGACGGTTAAAGTTTCCTTCTTTGGCTGTGGATTTTCTCCTTTACAGCCAGAAGAGGATAGGCACAATACAATGGCAAGAAAAATTCCTATGCATTTTTTCATAAACGCCCTCCTTTTCATGATGATTATGTATATATTTTACAGGAAAAACATAGATTTATCAATTATAATGAATAGAAATGCAAATATTTCTGAAAAAAGCAGATACAAAGTTTTATATTCCACACTTGACAAATCTTTTTTTTGTGATATACTTTGAAAATCAAAATAATCTAATTTCAAAATATTTTATACTAAAATAATTATGCAAATAAAAAAAAGAAATGACAGTATAACGGAGATGAAGGATGACTGGAAGAATCTTAGGAACCGGTGCCTATGTGCCGGCAAGAATCGTAGAAAATCAGGAACTGGCAAAGTTGGTGGATACTAACGACGCCTGGATTCGGGAACGTACAGGTATTGCCCGACGTCATGTGGCAGAGGAGGAAACCACTTCTTATATGGCAGCACAGGCAGCCAGGGAAGCTCTTTGTCAAGCTGAAATTTCCAGTGAGGAAGTGGATTTGATTTTGGTGGCTACTTCCACGCCGGATACCATATTTCCCTGTGTGGCCTGTGAAGTACAGAAAGCCATAAAGGCAGCAAATAGCGTGGGGTTTGACTTAAATGCAGCCTGCAGCGGTTTTCTTTTGGCTTATCAGACTGCTCAGGCTTATATTCAGGCAGGGCTTTATAAAACCATTTTAATCATTGGATCTGACAGCATGTCTCATGTCATAGACTGGACAGACAGAGGGACTTGTATCTTGTTTGGAGACGGAGCCGGAGCAGTGATACTTCGAGCAGAAGAAGGCGGATTGTGTTTCCATGCAGCACATTCCGATGGTGCCGGAGGTGGTGTACTGACAGGACGAAGCCGCCATAGGAAAGACTGGGAAGAACAAAAGCATATGGAGGAAACTTTCCTTCATATGGACGGACAGCGAGTTTTCAAGTTTGCAGTACGAAGTGTTCCGGAGATTGTGGAAGAGCTTCTGAAACAGGCACAAATGAAGCAGGAAGAGATTGATTACTTCTTTTTACATCAGGCAAATAAGAGAATCATTGAGGCAGCAGCCAAAAGGATCGGAGCAGAGATTTCCAGATTTCCTATGAATCTTCAGGAATATGGAAATACCTCAGCAGCCAGTATTCCCATTCTTTTGGATGAATGGAATCGGAAAGGGTTGTTAAAAAGGGGAAATAAACTCATACTGGCAGGGTTTGGAGCAGGACTTTCCTGGGCAGGGAGTTTGTTGGAATGGTAACTGAGAGTTGGAATGAATCAGGAGAATTGAGAGGATAGAGAAATGAACACAGCAATTACAGAACTTTTGAATATTGAGGCACCAGTAATACAGGGGGGCATGGCATGGGTGGCAGAGAATTGTTTGGCAGCAGCTGTTTCAGAGGCAGGCGGTCTTGGAATTATTGGGGCAGCCAGTGCTCCTGCTGATTGGGTGAGAGAGCAGATTCATCTGGTAAAAGAAAAGACAGATAAGCCTTTTGGGGTGAACATTATGCTTATGAGCCCTTATGCCAAGGAAGTGGCAAAGCTTGTGGCAGAGGAAAAGGTGCCGGTAGTTACCACTGGAGCCGGTTCTCCTGAGAAATATATGAAGATGTGGAAAGAGGCAGGAATTAAGGTCATTCCAGTGGTTGCTTCCGTGGCCCTGGCAAAACGTATGGAGCGCTGTGGAGCAGATGCTTTGGTGGCAGAGGGAACTGAGGCAGGAGGACATATTGGGGAGAATACCACTATGGTATTGGTACCACAGATTGTAGATGCAGTGCAGATTCCAGTAATTGCAGCGGGAGGAATTGCTGATGGAAGAGGTATGGCAGCAGCTTTTATGTTGGGCGCCCAGGGTGTACAGATTGGTACACGTTTTGTAGCATCCCAGGAAGCACAAGTTCATGAAAATTATAAGAATTATATAGTAAAGGCAAAAGATATTGATTCCAGAGTCACAGGACGAAGCACAGGGCATCCAGTGAGAGCTTTGAGAAATCAGATGACCAAAACCTATCTGGAAAAAGAACAGGCAGGAGTGCCTTTTGAAGAACTGGAGCTTTTAACTCTTGGTAGTCTTAGAAAAGCAGTAGTAGAAGGGGATGTGATAAACGGAAGCGTTATGGCAGGACAGTCCGCAGCCATGATTCGAGACATTCTTCCTTGTAAAGAAATTATAGAAAAGCTCATTGCACAGGCAGAAGCAGTGATGAAAGGAATGGGAAATCATGAGTAAGATTGCATTTATGTTTCCTGGACAGGGTGCCCAGGTTGTAGGAATGGGAAAGGATTTTTACGAACACAGCCAGACAGCAAGAGGCATTATAGATGAGGCATCAGAAAATCTGAAACTGGATATGAAAAAACTCTGTTTTGAAGAAAATAAAAAGCTCCATGAAACAGAGTACACCCAGGCAGCTATGGTAACTGTGTGTATGGCTATGGAACAGGTATTAAGAGAACAGAGCTTAAGGCCAGAGGTTACTGCAGGGTTAAGTCTTGGTGAATATTGTGCCATTGCTTCAGCAGGAGGTCTAAAGATTCAAGATGCTATTTGGGCTGTAAGGAAAAGAGGTATTCTCATGGAACATGCAGTTCCAGGAGGAAAAGGAGCTATGGCAGCAGTGCTTGGCATGGAGGCTGAAGAGGTGGATGCACAAATCACAGGGATAGAAGGTGTTAGTGTTGCTAATTATAACTGTCCAGGACAGATTGTGATTACAGGTTGGAAAGAGCAGGTGGAGCAGGCTGCAGCGGTTTTAAAAGAAGCAGGAGCCAGACGGGTATTGCCTCTGAAGGTCAGCGGACCCTTTCATTCTCCTATGTTAAAGGAAGCAGGAAACTCCCTGAGAGAAGTTTTAGATGAAATTACATTTTCAGAATTGCAGATTCCTTATGTTACCAATGTAACAGGAAGCTATGTAACGAATATCCAAGAGACAAAAGAACTGCTGGTGCAGCAGATTGCATCTTCTGTTTACTGGCAGCAGAGTGTGGAAAAAATGATAGAAAATGGTGTGGACACCTTTGTTGAAATTGGCCCCGGACGTACATTATCCGGCTTTCTGAAAAAGATTAACAGGGATGTAGCATGCTATCAGGTAGGAACCTGGGAAGAGGTAGAAAAGGTAGGGAGAGCATTATGTTAGAGAAGAAAGTAGCAGTGGTAACAGGCGCTTCCAGAGGAATTGGGAGAGCCATTGCAAAAAGGCTGGCAGCGGACAATATTTTTGTGATTATTAATTATCGTGGAAATAGAGAACAGGCAGAAAAGGTGAAGCAGGAAATTGAAGAACAGCAGGGACAGGCAGAAATCTATGGATGTGATGTATCTGACTATGCTGCCTGTGAGAAATTTTTCCAGGAGATTATCAAGACTTATGGAAGATTGGATATTCTGGTGAATAACGCAGGGATTACCAGAGATGGTCTGGTGATGAAAATGTCGGAAGAGGATTATGATGCAGTCTTGCAGACCAATTTAAAAGGGCCATTTCATGGAATTCGTTTTGCCTCCAGACAGATGTTGAAGCAGAGAAGTGGACGGATTATTAATATTTCTTCTGTATCAGGCGTTATGGGAAATGCAGGACAGGCTAATTATTGTGCAGCTAAGGCAGGTGTGATTGGACTTACCAAATCAGCGGCCAGAGAACTGGCTTCTAGAGGAATTACGGTCAACGCAGTGGCACCGGGATTTATTACCACAGATATGACAGAAGTACTTTCTGAGGAGGTACAGAAGCAGGTGCAGACACAGATTCCTCTGAAAAAATTTGGAAATCCAAAAGATGTGGCAGAAGCCGTGGCTTTTCTGGCATCAGAGGGAGCTGGATATATTACTGGACAGGTACTTTGTGTAGACGGCGGCATGGCCATGTAGAGAAAAGGAGCATACATGAAAAAAAGAGTAGTGGTTACAGGACTGGGAGCAGTGACTCCCATTGGAAATACAGTGGAAGAATTTTGGCAGGGTATTCGTAGAGGAGAAGTGGGAATTGGCCCTATTACCAAGTTTGATACTTCTGATTACAAAGTAAAACTGGCAGCAGAAGTAAAAGGATTTTCTCCAAAGGAGCGCATGGATTTCAAAGCAGCAAAGCGCATGGAAACTTTTTCTCAGTATGCAGTTGCAGCAGCGAAAGAAGCGTTTGAAGATGCAGGACTGAACATGGAGGAAGAAAATCCTTATCGTGCAGGGGTTATTATTGGCTCTGGTATTGGAAGCCTTCAGACCGTGGAGAGTAATTATGAGAAGATTTTAACAAAAGGACCTTCCAGAGTAAATCCACTCATGGTACCTTTGATGATTTCTAATATGGCAGCAGGGAATGTTTCCATTCAGCTTGGCTTTCAAGGAAAATGTACCAATGTAGTGACTGCATGTGCGTCCGGCACCCATTGCATTGGAGATGCCTTCCGTGCCATTGCTTACGGAGATTTGGACATCTGCGTAGCAGGAGGAACGGAGAGCAGCATCTGTCCAACAGGAGTGGCAGGGTTTACAGCACTTACAGCGCTTTCCACATCACAGGATCCTAAGAGAGCGTCTATACCTTTTGATAAGGACAGAGATGGGTTTGTCCTTGGAGAAGGAGCAGGGGTTGTGATGTTAGAAGAACTGGAACATGCCAGAAGACGAGGTGCAAATATATACGCTGAGGTGGTAGGATATGGTGCGACAGCAGATGCTTACCACATTACTTCTCCGGCAGAAAACGGAGAAGGAGCAGGCATGGCTATGAAGCTGGCTATGGAGGAAGCAGGGATTTCTCCAGAAAAAATTGATTATATCAATGCCCATGGAACTAGCACTCATCACAATGATTTGTTTGAGACAAGAGCCATTCGTTATGCCCTGGGGGATGCAGCGGACAAGGTAGTGGTAAACTCTACAAAATCTATGATTGGACATCTGCTTGGAGCAGCAGGAGGCGTAGAATGCGTTGTCTGTGCTAAGAGTATTCAGGAAGGCTTTATTCACCAGACCATGGGAACCCAGGAAACAGATGGGGAGTGTAATTTAAATTATGCTATTGGAGCCCCTGTAGAAAAAGAAATTCATTATGTGCTTACCAATTCCCTGGGATTTGGGGGACACAATGCGTCACTTTTGTTGAAGAAATATGAAGGGTAGAGTAAAAAAATGAATGTGGAACAAATCATAGAACTGATTCAGGCTGTATCTGCTTCCTCTGTGGGAGAGTTGAATTATGAAGAGGGAGGCGTAAAGCTTTCCCTGAAAAAAGAGAAAAATAAAATCAAGACAGAAACAGAAAACGCGCCTTCTGTTGCAGTGCCACAGGAACTGGCGGTAAAGGAACCAACGACAGAATCTGAGAAAGAGGGAAGCTATATTACCTCTCCTCTGGTAGGTACTTTTTATGCAGCTCCTTCTGAAAATGGGGAACCCTTTGTACAGGTAGGAGACCAGGTGCAGGAAGGTACGGTACTGGGAATTGTGGAAGCCATGAAGCTGATGAATGAAATTGAAAGTGAAGTGCAAGGTGTGATTGAGAAAATTTTAGTGGAAAACGGGGAACCAGTGGAATATGGACAGCCTCTTTTTCTGGTGAAATAGAGAGGGGGCAGAATATGAAACCATTAAATATAAAGGAAATTCAGGAAATTATCCCTCACCGACATCCATTTTTACTCTTGGATGCCATTGAAGATTATGAACCAGGAGAATATGCAGTAGGATATAAGTGTGTGACTTACCGAGAGGATTTTTTTAAAGGACATTTTCCCCAGAAGCCAGTTATGCCAGGAGTTTTCATTATTGAAGCTCTTGCCCAAGCGGGGGCAGTAGCTATTTTAAGTATTCCTGAAAATCAAGGGAAAATTGCCTTTTTCGGAGGTATTCAGAAATGTCGTTTTAAAGGCATGGTAGTACCAGGGGATAAGTTGAAACTGGCAACACGGATTATCAAACGAAAAGGTCCTCTGGGAGTAGGGGAAGCGGTTGCTTCTGTAGATGGAAAAGTAGTAGCCAGCGCAGAACTTACCTTTATGGTAGGAGATGAATAGAGGATAAGGGAAATGATTGAGAAAATATTAATTGCCAATCGAGGGGAGATTGCAGTGCGGATTATTCGCGCGTGCAGAGAAATGGGCATTGAAACCGTAGCGGTTTATTCAGAGGCAGATAAAGAAGCATTGCATACACAGCTTGCAGATGAGGCGGTATGTATTGGTCCGGCTGCTTCTTCGGAGAGTTATCTGAGTATGGAACGGATTTTAAGTGCAGCTATCGTTACAGGAGCAGATGCCATTCATCCTGGTTTTGGATTTTTATCAGAAAACAGCAAATTTGCACAGCTTTGTAAAACCTGCGGATTAACTTTTATTGGTCCGTCTCCAGAGGTGATTGAACGGTTGGGAAATAAATCCATTGCCAAGAAAACCATGGAAGAAGCAGGAGTTCCTGTGATTCCCGGAAACAGCGCAAGTGTGTATACCGTAGAAGAGGGTTTAGAACATGCCCAGGAAGCAGGATATCCGGTAATGATTAAGGCGGCCCTTGGTGGAGGCGGAAAAGGAATGCGTACTGCATTTTCTAAAGAGGAATTTGAGAACAGCTTTCACATGGCACAGACAGAGGCCAGAAATGCCTTTGGGGATGATGCGATGTATGTGGAGCATTTTGTAGAGCGACCAAGACATATTGAATTTCAAATTTTAGCGGACAATTATGGGAATGTGGTGCATTTAGGGGAACGTGACTGCTCTATTCAGAGAAATCATCAGAAGCTCATAGAGGAGTCTCCATCACCAGCTTTAAGTCCAAAACTTCGTCAAAAAATGGGAGAAGCAGCCGTAAAAGCAGCCAAAGCCGCAGGATATACCAATGCAGGAACCATTGAATTTCTTCTGGAACAAAATGGAGCTTTTTATTTCATGGAAATGAATACCAGAATCCAGGTGGAACATCCAGTGACTGAGTGGGTCACAGGCCTGGACTTAGTAAAAGAACAGATTCGTATTGCAGCAGGGGAGAAGCTGCAGGTGAGTCAGGATGAAATTGTTTTAAAAGGTCATGCCATTGAGTGCAGAATTAATGCAGAGGATCCAAAACATAACTTCCGTCCTTCTCCTGGAACCATTACGGATTTATATCTGCCGGGAGGAAAAGGTGTCCGCGTGGACACTGCTATTTACAGTGGTTATGAAATTCCTCCTTATTATGATTCCATGTTGGCAAAACTCATTGTCCATGGAGAGAATCGGCAGGAGGCAATTTTAAAAATGCGCAGCGCCCTTGGGGAAGTGATTATTGAAGGCATTCAGACGAATGTGGATTATCAGTATGAAATTTTGCATCATCCCAATTTTGTAGATGGAATGATCGATATTGAATTTATCAATCAAATGGAAAGTCAGTAAGAGGAACAATACATGAAGCTGCAGAATATGTTTAAAAAAATCAGAAAAACAGGCAGTTCCAACAAGGAAAACAGGCCCGAGGTCCCACAGGGACTTTTGAAAAAATGTAACAAATGTCAGGCTGCTATTTTCACAGAAGATGTAAAAAGAGCAGGATATATCTGTCCAAAATGTCATGGATATTTTCGAGTTCATGCCAGGGAGAGAATCCGTATGGTTGCTGATGAGAATACCTTTGAGGAATGGGATGCCAGAATGGAATTTGTCAATCCTCTGCAGTTTAAAGGGTATGAAGGAAAGGTAAAAAGCCTCCAGGAAAAGACAGGGCTTGATGAAGCTGTGGTTACAGGAAAAGCAAGAATTGGCGGTCATGAGACAATGCTTGCTGTTTGTGACGGAAGATTTCTCATGGCAAGTATGGGACAGATTGTAGGGGAGAAAATTACTAGGGCTGTGGAACGTGCGACCAAAGAGAAATTGCCAGTGATTATTTTTGCCTGCTCTGGGGGAGCCAGAATGCAGGAGGGCATGGTGTCCCTCATGCAGATGGCAAAAACAGCTGCGGCATTGAAGCGTCACAGTGAAGCAGGACTTCTCTATGTGTCAGTGCTTACGGACCCAACTACAGGCGGGGTTACCGCTAGCTTTGCCATGCTTGGAGATGTGATTTTGGCAGAACCACAGGCGCTTATAGGCTTTGCGGGGCCAAGAGTGATTGAACAGACCATAGGAGAAAAGTTGCCAAAAGGATTTCAGAGATCAGAATTTTTGTTAGAACATGGTTTTCTGGACCGAATTGTAGAACGTCACGAAATGCGCCAGGTCTTGTGTGAGATTTTGAGACTTCATGAAGCAGGACAGCAGGATTTCTCTGAAGAAGTGCAGCAGAAGTCAGAACTGTCAGGGGAAACTACACAGAAATCAGAAAAAACAGCCTGGGAGCGAGTGCAGATTTCCAGGGAAAAGGACCGTCCTGTGGGACAGGATTATATTGAACAGTTATTTCCAGATTTTCTGGAATTTCATGGAGACCGGTATTTTGGTGATGATCCGGCCATTATAGGAGGAATTGCCTCTTTTCAAGGGAAGAAAGTAACAGTTCTTGCCCAGGCAAAAGGAAAGAGTACAAAGGAAAATGTGGAGCGAAACTTTGGTATGCCTTCCCCAGAAGGATATCGCAAAGCTTTACGGCTTATGAAACAGGCAGAAAAGTTTGGCCGGCCTGTTTTGTGCTTTGTAGATACCCCTGGAGCGTTTTGCGGCTTAGAAGCAGAGGAGCGTGGGCAGGGGGAGGCTATTGCTCGCTGCCTGTTTGAAATGTCGGATTTGAAGGTACCAGTGCTCTCTCTGGTAATTGGAGAAGGGGGAAGCGGAGGTGCTCTTGCCATGGCGGTGGCCAATGAGGTGTGGATGATGGAAAATGCTGTTTACAGCGTACTATCACCAGAAGGATTTGCCAGTATTTTGTGGAAAGATAGCACAAGAGCAAAAGAGGCAGCAGAGGTCATGAAGCTTACTGCCACTGATTTGCAGAAATTAGGAATGATTGAAAAAGTGATTCCAGAACCAGAGGCTTATACAGTGGAAACTATGGAGCCTGTAACCAGAAGGTTGTCTGAGGAATTCTACCGCTGGCTTGGACAGTGGGAAGCCATTTCGCCAGAAGAACTTGCGAACCAGCGTTATGAGCGTTTCAGAAAAATGTAGGCAGGATATGAGAATACCTGCAGAAAGAAGAAAGCATGAAAAATTTAAGAATAGGAAATAAGATTACCTCTGTGCCGTTGATTCAAGGGGGCATGGGTGTAGGTATCAGTCTGGGAAGGCTTGCCGGAAGTGTGGCAAAGGCAGGGGGCATTGGGGTTATCTCCACTGCTCAGATTGGTTATCAGGAGCCGGATTTTCATGAGAACACAGAACAGGCAAACCTTCGGGCAATAGAAAAAGAAATGCAAAGAGCCCGAGAAATTTCCAAGGATGGTATTATAGGTTACAACATTATGACTGCTCTTAGAGAGCAGGAAGCACATGTGAGGGCAGCAGTAAAAGCAGGGGCAGATATTATTTTTTCGGGAGCTGGAATTCCAGCTAAATTGCCGGAGTATGTGGAGGGCAGCAACACGAAAATAGCTCCGATTGTGTCTACTGCGCGCTCTGCCCAGGTTGTGTTGAAATATTGGGATCGGAAATATCACAGAACCGCAGATATGGTGGTGGTAGAAGGGCCTTTGGCAGGAGGCCATTTAGGATTTTCTAAAGAAGAACTGGAGACATGGAAATCAGGTACTTATGAGGAAGAATTTCGAGGCATTCGCAAGGTTTTGAGAACCTTTGAAGAAAAATATCACTGCCAGATTCCTCTTGTGGCAGCAGGTGGTATCTGGGATGCAGCAAGGGTAGCAGAAATGGAAAAGCTGGGTGCAGATGCTGTACAGGTAGCAACTAGATTTATCCCAACACAAGAGTGTGATGCAGATATCCGTTATAAGGAAGCCTTTCTTCAGGCAAAGGAGGAGGATATCAGTATTGTGAAAAGTCCGGTAGGAATGCCGGGAAGAGCCATTTTGAATCCTTTTATGAAACGGGTTATGAGCGGGGAGAAGATTCCCCACAGTCCCTGTCATCGCTGTCTGGAAGGATGTCATCCAGGCGAAATACCATATTGCATCACAGACAGTCTCATTGCTGCAGCCAGAGGAGATGTGGACCATGGATTGCTGTTTTGCGGTGCCTATGGATGGAAAGCAGAAAAAATAGAAACAGTGGAGGAAGTGATAGCCTCGTTGTTTCCTAACAATGGAAAATAGAAGATAGAGAAAGAGGACTGTTACACGTTTGGGTGTGGATAGTCCTCTTTTTTGCTTAATGGTGTTGGACAGATGTTATCCTGTGAAGGGATTGGGCAAAAGGCTGCAATTTTTTCCTTTTTTGCCCACAGTATGTAGTAAAAACTTGAGTATTTCTTTCATAATGCCCGCCATTTTGGCAAATTTGAGGCTTTTTTGGGCAATCCAAGTATCAATGAATGATTTTTTGCCCACAGTGTGGGGCAAAAATTTGTAAATTTCCTCAGTCTTGCCCATTCTTATGGAAAATGAAATGAAAAGGGAGGAAAAGAGGTATTCAAGTGACTTTCGAGAAATTTTTCTTTCATAAATCTTTAGAAAATCTTTTGTATAATATTATTGACAATACTATATTATATGACGTATAGTATTAAATATAAAATAGTATTGTGTGAGAAACAACATGACAGCTATTATGAAATGAGGTGACAAGATGGTTTTTAATACAGGAGCAGCACTGCTGGATGCTATTGTGCTGGCGGTTGTATCCAAGGAGAGTGAAGGTACCTATGGATACAAGATTACCCAGGATGTCCGGCAGGCTCTGGAGGTTTCAGAATCTACCTTGTATCCCGTATTGCGGAGACTTCAAAAAGACGAATGTTTGGAAACTTATGATAAGGAATATGGAGGGAGAAACCGCAGATATTATAAGGTAACAGAAAAAGGTATGGTGCAGTTGAATCTGTATCGGGCTGAATGGAGAAGCTATTCAACGAAAATCAGTAAATTGTTCGAGGGAGGTAGGATAGAATGAACAAAACAGAGTTTTTAGAACAACTGGAGCGACTGTTAGGAGATATTTCTGAACAGGAGAGGGAAGAAGCTCTGGATTTTTATAGAAGTTATTTTGAAGATGCAGGAGAAGAAAATGAGGCTCAAGTGATTCAGGAGTTGGGAAGCCCGGGAAAGGTTGCTGCTATTATTAAGGCAGATCTGGGAGAGAGCAGGGAAGAAAACAGGCAAGAGCATGGAGAATATACGGAATCTGGCTATCAGGATGAACGTTTCAGGGAAGAGCATATGCCGGAAAAGAGGGAGAGCAGTTCTTATGGAAACACAGAAGAAAACAGGGCATCATTCGGAAAAACAGAAAATCAGGGAACATACCGGAATTACCGCTATACAGGACAGGAACATAGACGTCCCCAAAGTGGTATTTCCTGGCCTCTGATTCTTGTTATCGGTATCATAGGAATTCTGGCGATTCCGGTTCTGTTTGGAGTGGGTGGCGGAGCCTTTGGGTTGTTAATGGGGCTGTTTTTTGGAATACTGGGTATTGTCCTGGGCTTGTTCTTTGGAGGAATTGGCTGTCTTATAGGAGGAGTTGCAGGAATTGTGCGGACTTTCCTTTATCAGTTGCCGCATCCGGCTACCGCTATGGTAACAGCAGGGGTGAGCCTCATTGTCCTGGCGATTGGGATTGTATGTATTATGGCTTTTATCTGGCTGATATTGAAAGCATTTCCGTCAGTATTTCGCTGGAGTGTTGATTTGATTCAGAGGCTTTTCCATAGAGGAAATTAAGGAGGTGTGGTTTATGAAAAAATTTACGAAAGTTTTCTTGTTCACAGCATTGGGGCTGGCAGTGACAGGAACTGTTTTGATAGGTGCAGGTATAGCATCAGGGGCTTCTTTGAATGACTTTCATGAAAATGCTGCAAAAAGCGGGAATGGCTTTTTCAGGCTGCGTTGGTTGGAACGCCTGGATGACCGTCTGGAACATTTTGGAGAACGGATGGAGTATCACATGGAGCGATGGGCAGATGACGACTGGGAGGAAGAGGATTGGGATCATGATGACTGGAAGGATGATTCCAGTAGACTGGAAGATGGTCATGTTAGTACCCAGGCATTTTCGGCATCCCAAGTGGAACTGATGACAGTGGAAACCTATGGAGGAAAAGTAGAGATTAAGAAGATCACAGGAGATGAGATTCAGATTTCTAACCTTACTGCCATGGATACCATTCAGTTTGAGGCGGAGGACAGGGAATTATATGTTTACCGTCAGGAGGTTGATGAGAACCAGAAACCCTTAGTGATTGAAGTCCCTGAAAATAAGCGGTTTCAGGAATTGGATTTACAGTCCATTGCTTCCAATATCATGGTTGAGGGGAAAATCCAGGCCGAAGAAACCACGTTGTATACAGAAGCCGGAAATCTGGAAGTGGAGCTTTTGGACAGTAAAGAGACAGATATGGAATGTTATGCCGGAAATCTGGAAGTAAGGCATACAGGGAAACTGGATGATTACGAGTTAGAATTAGAATCAGATGCTTGTAAAATAGAACTGGACGGTAAATCCTACAGTGGATTTCAAGAGGGTATTTTTGGAACCATGGATAGCACAAGGACTATAGATGTAGAAGCAAATGCCGGAAATCTGGAAATTTCATTTGAAGGGAAACAAGAATAGAACAAATATAGAAGGGAGACTTAAATATGTCTGATAAACGTTTATATCGTTCTTCTGTAAATTATATGCTTACAGGAGTATGCGGAGGAATTGCCGAATATTTTAATATTGACCCTACTTTGGTTAGACTGGCTTGGGTGATTTTTACCTGTGCCAGCTTTGGTGCAGGGGTCTTAGCTTATGTTGTAGCATCCATTGTAATTCCAAAGTAGTTTTTTGAAAACTGTATAAAGTACAAGAAAAAGGCCATACTCCTATTTAAGAAAGGAGTGTGGCTTTTTTATGTCAAAAAAGAAAGAAAAAACAATAGATTTTAATAAAATTCCAGAAGAGGAAAAATTAAAATACGAAATCGCAGAGGAATTAGGACTTTTGGATAAAGTGAAAAAAAGTGGATGGAAAAGTCTTTCTGCTAAGGAGACAGGGAGAATCGGTGGGGTAATGACTAAAAGAAGACGAGAAGAAAAGAAGCAGACAGAAGCATCAGAAGTGTAGAAAGTTTTGTGGGATAAAAGGCTTCCCTAGGATGCCAAGATAGGCTAAAATGGGAAAATAGGAAAAAGAGAGTGATTTGTGAAAAAGGAAGCAAGTTAAATAATAAAAAGAGGGGGCATATCAGAACGATATTCCCCCATTATACATTATTGCAAAAAAGAAACCTCTAATTTCACCGGCTGGTGGTCTGTGTACTGGAAATCCGTATTGATTACTTCTATCTTGGAGATATCTAAATTATCCGAAACAATAAATCCATCAATCACATACACCTGGGAAGTTTCATAAGAACCAGTATAAGGCTGGTTCAGAAGCCGGCAGGTGGGATAAGAGTCATCCACTGCATAGGAAAAATGCTCCGGCAGGGCGTCGTCTTCCATAATACCGGGAGCCCAGTTTTCTGTATCAATCAGAGGATAAGTATCCATTCCTGGGAAGGTCTGATTAAAGTCTCCTCCTGCGATTACATAATTACCGGCAAGATATTCTTCTTCTTCTAACTTATCTGCCAGCATCTTGCTCTGGGCGATTTTTCCCTCTCCACTGTCATAGGCTTCCAGATGGAAATTGATCAGTACCAGTTCCGCATCGGTTCCCTGAACAGGGATTCTGGTTTCTAGCATACACCGCTTCAGGTTGCAGGTCTTTAATGGCCAGGAGAAAGATTCCGGAAGAGAAATCCTGGAAGAACTGCTGGTGTTTAAATCGGTCAGTGTGAGCAGGCCGCTGTGTACCTTCCCAATAGGCGGGAAAGGATAAGGTACAAAATCGCATTTGAAATTGGCTGCAAAAGCACTGTCCATATCCAGGCTGTTTTCGTAAAAGTCTTTTTGATTCATATGGTAAGAACGCTTAGAATCAAGATCTACCTCCTGTAGAAAATAAATGTCACCCTCTGCGTCAGAGAGGATTTTCTGAATCCCCTTGGAGTTGTTCAGTACCTGTTCCTTGCTGTCAGGCTGTACCTGAGTTCCTCCGTCCATGAAAAAATCTTCCGATGCATCCAGCCCGCTATAGCCGGTATTGTAGGTGATGACACGGAAAGAATCGCTAAGGGAAAGTGTTTTTTCTCCGGAAGGGGTCTCTACGGTTTCTACCGGGTCAGGCCGGTATTCACGCAGGGTAAACCATCCAAGTACACCCAGAACGAATACGGCCAGAACCAGAAAAACAATTCCCACACCCCTGAGAATTTTCTTTGGCTTTGCCATGTTTTTTACCTCCATAAGATTTTGCTTTAACGTTATCTTAACACAAGAAGTTTCTTTCGGACAAGAAGATGGGAAAAGGATTTAGAAAGAATTAAGAATTTGCTCTCTTGACAAAGCAAAGGATTGTGCTTATGATTAGTGGATAGAAAAAGGTGATGAGAAAGAGGAGTACACTCTGGAAACTTACAGAGAGAACAATTCATTGGCTGGAAGATTGTTTATGAGAGATAGGGTGGAAGGTAGCTTTTGAACCGGAAAGCTGAAGGACAGGGTGGCAGGAGCCATGTTTTGACTGAGTAGGCTTTCACGGGGAGTTCCCGTTACAGGACTTCAGAGTGATAAATAAAGGTGGTACCGCGATAACAGTCGCCCTTTGTAACTATAAGAATATGGTTATGAGGGGTATTTTTTTATCCCTCAGATCAGACAGGAGGATATGATGAGCAAAGAACTTGCAAAAACTTATGACCCAAAAGGGTTGGAAGACCGTATTTATCAGAAATGGCTGGATAATAAGTATTTCCATGCAGAAGTAAACAGAGATAAGAAACCATTTACTATTGTAATGCCCCCGCCAAACGTAACCGGACAGCTTCATATGGGACATGCACTGGATGAGACCATGCAGGATATCCTGATCCGTTTCAAGAGAATGCAGGGTTATGAAGCACTGTGGCAGCCTGGAACAGACCACGCAGCCATTGCCACAGAAGTAAAGGTTATTGAGAAACTGAAAGAACAGGGCATTGATAAAAACGAGATTGGAAGAGAAGAATTCCTGAAACATGCATGGGAATGGAAAGAAGAATACGGCGGAAAAATCATCAATCAGCTGAAAAAGCTGGGTGCTTCCGCAGACTGGGACAGAGAACGTTTCACCATGGACGAAGGCTGCTCCAAGGCAGTACAGGAAGTATTCATTAAGTTATATGAAAAAGGATATATTTACAAAGGTTCCAGAATCATTAACTGGTGTCCAGTATGTCAGACTTCTATTTCTGATGCAGAGGTAGAACATGAGGATCAGGATGGATTTTTCTGGCACATCAATTATCCGGTAGTAGGCGAAGAAGGACAGTTCGTTGAGATCGCAACGACACGTCCGGAGACCCTTCTTGGCGATACGGCTGTAGCAGTCAATCCAGAGGATGAGCGCTATACGCATCTCGTAGGAAAGATGCTGGAGCTTCCGCTTACCGGAAGACAGATTCCGGTGGTTGCAGATGCATACGTTGATAAAGAATTCGGAACAGGCTGTGTAAAGATCACTCCGGCGCACGATCCAAACGACTTTGAGGTAGGAAAGCGTCACGATTTGCCGGAGATCAATATCATGAACGATGATGCAACGATCAACGAGCTCGGCGGAAAGTATGCAGGAATGGACCGGTATGAGGCGAGAAAAGCGATCGTTAAGGATCTTGAGGAGCTTGGACTTCTTGTAAAGGTAGTGCCACACAGCCACAGCGTCGGAACACACGACCGCTGTAAGACAACGGTTGAGCCGATGATTAAACCGCAGTGGTTCGTAAAGATGGATGAGATGGCAAAACCGGCGATCGAAGCATTAAAGAACAAAACGCTGCAGTTTGTACCGGACCGCTTTGACAAGACGTATCTGCACTGGCTTGAAAATATCCGCGACTGGTGTATCTCAAGACAGCTCTGGTGGGGACACCGTATTCCGGCATACTACTGCGATGAGTGCGGAGAGACTGTTGTAGCACGCGAGATGCCATCTGTCTGCCCGAAGTGTGGATGCACGCATCTGACGCAGGATGAGGATACGCTTGATACATGGTTCTCCTCAGCACTGTGGCCGTTCTCTACGCTTGGATGGCCGGACAAGACGCCGGAGCTTGCATATTTCTATCCGACTGATGTGCTCGTAACGGGCTATGACATTATTTTCTTCTGGGTAATCCGTATGGTATTTTCAGCGCTTGAGCAGACGGGAGAAGTGCCGTTCCATCATGTGCTGATTCACGGACTCGTAAGAGACTCTCAGGGACGCAAGATGAGCAAATCGCTCGGCAACGGTATCGACCCGCTTGAGATTATCGACCAATACGGCGCCGATGCACTGCGTCTGACACTGATGACGGGAAATGCGCCGGGCAACGATATGCGTTTCTATATGGAACGTGTGGAAGCATCAAGAAACTTTGCAAATAAAGTATGGAACGCATCTCGTTTCATTATGATGAATCTTGAGAAGGCAGAAGTACCGGAGACGATCGATCTTAATACGCTTACCGGAGCTGACAAATGGATTCTTTCCAAGGTCAATACGCTTGCAAAAGATGTGACCGAAAATATGGAAAAATATGAGCTCGGAATTGCCGTACAGAAGGTATACGACTTTATCTGGGAGGAGTTCTGCGACTGGTACATCGAGATGGTGAAGCCGCGTCTGTACAACAACGATGATACGACAAAGGCTGCCGCTCTGTGGACGCTGAAGGCCGTGCTTACAAATGCTCTGAAGCTGCTGCATCCGTATATGCCGTTTATTACAGAAGAAATCTTCTGTACACTGTGGCCAAACGAGGAGTCTATCATGATCTCTGCATGGCCGGAGTTTACGGAGACATGGGATTTTGCACAGGAAGAAAACGCTGTCGAGACAATCAAAGAGGCTGTCCGCGGCATCCGAAACGTGCGCACGGGCATGAACGTGCCGCCAAGCAAGAAGGCGCAGGTATTCGTTGTATCGGAAAGTGAAGAGATACGCAGTATTTTTGAGGACGGAAAGGTATTCTTTGCGACACTCGGCTATGCGAGCGAGGTACACGTACAGGCAGATAAGACAGGCATCAGCGATGACGCCGTTTCAGCAGTGATCCCGGATGCAGTCGTTTATATGCCGTTTGCAGAGCTTGTCGATATTGATAAGGAGATCGAGCGTCTGAGAAAAGAAGAAGAGCGTCTTACAAAGGAGCTTGCCCGTGTCAACGGCATGCTGCATAACGAGAAGTTTATGAGCAAGGCGC